>Ga0210390_10000008_pt1 | contig 269865 bp, 241 predicted proteins | sample IncBWH11OmetaG_FD_161050 | JGI IMG/M metagenome (GOLD analysis project Ga0210390, IMG submission 161050) | Forest soil microbial communities from Barre Woods Harvard Forest LTER site, Petersham, Massachusetts, United States - Inc-BW-H-11-O ... | reverse complement strand
AGCGGCTCGTACTCACCCGCCTCCTTGCGCATCAGCAGCTCGAACGAGCCGTCGGCGGCCTCGAACTGGAAGCCCTCGTGCTCGAGCTCCTTCACGCGCTCGACCACGCGCTGGGCGAACCGCTCGTCCGCCGGCAGCCCCGCCTGGCGCGCCTTCTCGACGATCGTGCCCCTGCCCGAGAGCTCGGAGATGAGCACGTCGCGGCTGTTGCCCACGACCGCCGGGTCGATGTGCTCGAACGTCTGCGGCTCCGCGCGCACGCCCGCCGCGTGCAGGCCGGCCTTGTGCGCGAACGCGTGCTTGCCCACATACGGCTGCGCCGGGTTGGGGGCGCGGTTTAGCAGCTCATCGACGAAGTGCGCCGTCTCGGTCAGCCGCGCCAGGCGCTCCGCCGGCAGCAGCTCGACGCCCATCTTCAGCTGCAGGTCGGCGATGATCGTGATCAGATTGGCGTTGCCGGTGCGCTCGCCGATGCCGTTGATCGTGCCCTGCACCTGCGTGGCGCCGCATTCGACGGCGGTCAGCGTGTTGGCGACCGCGCAGCCGGAGTCATCGTGGGTGTGGATCCCCAGCTGAGCGCCCGGCAGCGCTTCGCGGACGACCGCGAACGCGGTCCGTATCTGCGGGGGCAGCGAGCCGCCGTTGGTGTCGCACAGCACCAGCCGCTCCGCGCCCGCGTCGGCGGCCGCGCGCAGGCAGTCCAGCGCGTACGCGGGGTCCAGCGCGAAGCCGTCGAAGAAGTGCTCGGCGTCGAGCAGCACGCGCTTGCCGGCGCCCACGAGGAACGCGACCGACTCGGCGACCATCGCCAGGTTCTCCTCGCGCGAGACGCGCACCACCTTCTCCACGTGCAGCACCGACGCCTTGCCCACGAGCGTGCACACCGGCGCGAAGGACTCCGCCAGCACACGCAGCCCGTCGTCGCGCTCGGCGCTGGCGTCACGCCGGCGGGTCATGCCGAAGGCGACGATCTCCGCGCGCTCCAGGCGCTCGCCCGCAAGCAGCTCGAACAGCTCCTGCTCCTTCGGGTTGGACGCCGGGAAGCCAGCCTCGATCAGATGCACGCCGAGCGCGTCCAGGGCGTGCACTACGCGCAGCTTCTCCTCGGCCGTGAGCGTCAGGCCGCCTCCACCCATGCCGTCGCGCAGGGTGGCGTCGTATAGCTGTATGTCCGGCAACGGGCCCCTAGCCCGCGGAGGCCGGCTGCACGTTCGGCGCCGGGCTCTCTCCCGCGGGTGTCTCCAGGTCGACGGCGTCGACCACGTCCAGCCACTCGCGGTAGCGCTCCGAGCGCCCGTGGATGGCGTCGTCGAAGGCGGCCTGCAGCACGCGTGTGACCTCGCCCGGCTTGCCCGTCCCCACCTGGTGGTTGTCGACCTCGCGCACCGGCACCAGCTCGGCGGCGGTGCCAGACAGGAAGACCTCGTCGGCGAGATACATCTCCGCGCGCGCGACGTTGCGCTCAACCACCTTGTAGCCAAGGTCCTGCGCGATCTGCATGATCGAGCGGCGGGTGATGCCGTCGAGAATCGAGTTGTGCTGGCCGGGCGTGGCGATCTCGCCGTCGCGCACGATGTACACGTTCTCGCCGGTGCCCTCGCACACGTGGCCGTGGTCGTCGAGCAGGATCGCCTCTTCGTAGCCGGCCTTCACCGACTCGACCTTCGCAAGCACGCTGTTGAGGTACTGCCCGGTGGCCTTCGCGTGCGGGATCAGCGAGTCCGGGCTGATGCGCCGCCACGAGGAGGTCATCGCGCGCACGCCGTTGCGCATGCCCTCATCGCCGAGGTAGGTGCCCCACTCCCAGCACGCGATCGTCACGTCGACGGGCGCCTCGAGCGGGTTCAGGCCCATCGAGCCGTATCCGCGGTAGACGATCGGGCGGATGTAGCAGGAGCGCAGGCCGTTGCGCGCCACCAGCTCGAGCGTGGCCTGGCGCAGCTGCTCGTCGGAGAAGGGCAGCTGCATGTAGAACAGCTCGGCCGAGCGGCGCAGTCGCTCCACGTGCTCGGCGTTGCGGAACACCGCCGGACCGAGCACGGTGTCATAGCAGCGCACCCCCTCGAAGACGCCCGTGCCGTAGTGCAGGCCGTGCGTCAGGACGTGGACCTTCGCGTCCTCCCAGGCGACGAAATCTCCGTTCATCCAGATGAGGTCGGTGGGCTCCACGTTGATCGCGCTCCTAATCGATGTTTTCGAGCACTGCCCTGGTCGCCTGATCCGTGCCCGCCGTACCACCAAGGTCAGGCGTGCGCAGGCCCCCGGCGAGTGCGCCTTCGACGCCCAATTCTACTGCCGCCGCCTCGCTTTCCAAGCCGAGGCCGTACCTGAGCATCATCGCCGCCGACAGGAACATCGCCAGCGGGTTGGCCACGCCCTGCCCAGCGATGTCAGGCGCGGAGCCGTGCACGGGCTCGAACAGGCCGGGGGCGTCGGCGCCGAGCGACGCGCTCGGGAGCATGCCGATCGAGCCGGTGAGCATGGCGGCCTCGTCGGAGAGGATGTCTCCGAACATGTTCTCGGTGAGGATCACGTCGAACTCGCGCGGCGAGGACACGAGCTGCATGGCGGCGTTGTCCACGAGCACGTGCTCGAGCTCGATGTGCGCGTACTCACGCGCGTGCAGGGCGCTTACGACCTCGCGCCACAGCCGCGAGGTCTCCAGCACGTTGGCCTTGTCCACGCTGCTCACCTTCGGGCTCGACGAGCGCCGCTCGGCGGCGGTGAAGGCGCTGCGCGCGATGCGCTCGACCTCCTCCGTCGTGTAGGAGCACACGTCGGAGGCGGAGGTGGCGGTGCGGGTCTTCTCGCCGAAGTAGATGCCGCCGGTGAGCTCGCGCACGACCAGCAGGTCGGTCCCGTCGATGCGCTCGCGCCGCAGCGGAGAGGCGTCGTACAGCGCCGGCAGCGGCTTGACCGGGCGCAGGTTCGCGTACAGCCCGAGACCCTTGCGCAGTTCCAGCAGGCCCTGCTCGGGCCTCGGCTCGTGCGGGTCGGTGGTGTCCCACCTCGGGCCGCCGACGGCCGCCAGCAGCACCGCGTCGGCGCGCCGGCAGGCGTCCAGGACCTCGTCGGTGAGGGCGGTGCCGTGCGCGTCGATCGAGGCGCCGCCGAACAGGTACTCCTCGAACTCGAAGTCGCCGAGGCCTTCGAGCAGCTCGAGCGTCGGCTCGATGATCTCCGGGCCGATGCCGTCGCCGGGCAGTGTGACGATGAGGTGGGCCACCGCGCGCGACGCTAGCAGGACGGGCACGACGGCCGCACGCGGAGCCTCGAAGCGCGGTGCCTCACAGCGCGGTCGTGACCGGCACGGCTGGCTCCCGACCCTCGCGCTCATGCTCGTAGGCGGAGATCGCGTCGTCCTGGCGCAGCGTCAGCGCGATGTCGTCGAGCCCGCCGAGCAGGCGATGGCGGATCTCGTGGTCGATCGCGAACGGGACCTGCTCGCCCGCGAAGCGCACCTCCTGAGCCTCGAGGTCGACTTCGCCCTCGCCGGCGCGCGCGAGCGAGCGGCAGTCCTCGGCGCTGAGCACGACCGGCAGCAGCCCGATCTTGGTGCAGTTGGAGTAGAAGATGTCCGCGAAGCTCGGCGCGACGAGTGCCTGGAAGCCGTAGTCCTGCAGCCCCCACGGGGCGTGCTCGCGCGAGGAGCCGCAGCCGAAGTTCTCGCCGGCGACGAGGATCGGGTTCGCGGGCAGGTCCCAGCCGGGCTCTTTGGCCCAGTCGTAGAACAGGAACTGCCCGAAGCCGGAGCGCTCGACGCGCTTGAGGAACTGCTTGGGCATGATCTGGTCGGTGTCGACGTCTGACCTGTCCAGGTGGCTGACATTGCCTGCGATGACCTTGATGGGGTTCATGATGTGAGCTTTCTCCTGCGGTGTATAGCGATGGTTATACAGTGCGTTGAAGGGGACAAACTGCCTACCGGGCCGTCACCTGCGCGTCACACCCTCGTCACGCGCGCGTCACAACCTCACTGCACGGGCCTGATCCCGCCGAAGATGACGCCCTCGGCCCACTTGAAGTGCACTTCGACCTGCTCGAAGCCGGCTTCGCCAAGCCACCCCAGCTGCGTGGCGAGGGGGTCGGGCCGGTCTTCGTCTTCGTCGGCGAGCAGCTCGCGCTCGATCTCCTCGTGGCTGCGGCCCCCACCGTGAGCGTGCTTTCCCTCCGGGGACGCATCGTCCCCGGAGGGCGATTCGGCGGCGACGGCGTTGGCCACCATCTGCTCGTCGAACAGGCCCTGCAGCGGGCCGCAGATGCTGACGACGTCCATGTTGACGAACATGGCGCCGGGCGCGAGCGTCGCGAACAGCTCGCTGAACAGCGCGCGCTTGCGCTCGCTGGTGAGGTGGTGGATGGCATACGAGGAGACGGCGGCGTCAAAGGCGCCAGCGGGCAGGCTCTCGTGCCAGGAGGGCTCGCGCAGGTCGCATCGCGCGATCTCCCAGCGCTCGGGAAAGCGCGCCAGCCGCTGGCCGGCGCGGGCGAGCATGGGCTCGGAGAAGTCCGCCAGCACCGCGTGGGACGCGGGCGCCAGCTCCAGCATCAGCTCGGAGCTCGCGCCGTCGCCGGAGCCGACGTCGAGAAACCGCCCGATCGTGCGCCCGCTGCGGCTGAACAGACGTCGCAGCAGATCTTCCTGAACGTCGAGCAGCGGCAGCAGCACGGCGCGCCGGTCGAGGAATTCCCCGACGAGGCGCTCGCTCTGCCAGGCGGGCTGTGATTGCGCCCCGCCCGCGCAGCTCACGACCACTCCCTGATGTCGACGAAGCGCCCCTCGATGGCCGCCGCCGCGGCCATTTGCGGCGAGACGAGATGCGTCCTGCCGCCGCGGCCCTGGCGGCCCTCGAAGTTGCGGTTGGACGTGGAGGCGCAGCGCTCGCCGGGCGCGAGGATGTCGGGGTTCATGCCCAGGCACATCGAGCAGCCGGCCACGCGCCAGTCGAAGCCGGCGTCGCGGAAGATCCGGTCCAGGCCCTCGGCCTCGGCCTGCGCCTTGACCTGTTGGGAGCCGGGCACGACCATCGCCGAGACGCTGGCGGCGACCTGCTTGCCGGCCACGACCTCGGCGGCGGCGCGCAGGTCGCCGATGCGTGAGTTGGTGCACGAGCCGATGAACACCCGATCGATCGCGATCTCATCAATGGGAGTTCCCGCCTCCAGCGCCATGTAGGCGAGCGCCCGTTCGGTCGCCTCGCGGTCTGCGGGGCTGTCGAAGTCCTCGGGCGCGGGCACGCGCTCGGTGACGGCGCGGACCATGCCGGGGTTCGTGCCCCAGGTGACCTGCGGGGAGATGGCGGAGGCGTCGATCACGATGTCCGTGTCGAACACGGCGCCGGCGTCGGTCGCGAGCTCGCGCCAGCGCTCGATCGCGGCGTCCAGCGCTGCGCCCTTGGGCGCTCCCGGTCGCTCGACGTCGCGAAACCATGCGTAGGTGGTCTCGTCGGGCGCGATCATGCCGGCCCGCCCGCCACCCTCGATGGTCATGTTGCAGACGGTCATGCGCCCCTCCATGTATAGCGCCTCGATCTCGGGCCCGGCGTACTCGACGGCGTGGCCGGTGAGACCGCCGACGCCGAGCTGCCCGAGCGTGCCGAGGATGAGGTCCTTGGCGGTGACGCCGAAGCCGAGCTGGCCCTCGTAGCGGATGCGCATCGAGCGCGGTTTCTGCTGGACCATGCACTGCGTCGCCAGCACGTGCTCGACCTCTGAGGTGCCGATGCCGAAGGCGAGCGCGCCGAAGGCCCCGTGGGTGGAGGTGTGCGAGTCGCCGCACACGATCGTCGTGCCTGGCTGCGTGACGCCCAGCTCGGGGCCGATGACGTGCACGATCCCCTGCCGGTCGGAGCCGAGCGAGTAGACGGGGACGCCGAACTCGGCGCAGTTGCGCTCGAGCGTTTCCACCTGCACTCGCGAGAGCTCGTCCTTGATGCGCGCGGCCACGGGCGTGCCGTCGGTGGGCGTGTTGTGGTCGGCGGTGGCGAGCGTGCGGTCGGGGCGGCGCACCGTGCGGCCGGCCAGGCGCAGCCCGTCGAAGGCCTGCGGGCTGGTGACCTCGTGCACTAGGTGCAGGTCGATGTAGATGAGGCCATCGGCCACCTCGTGGGCCTCCCAGATCTTCTCGAACAGCGTCTTGGACATCGTCATCGGTCCTCGTTGTCGTGGCTGGTGGAATCGTTTTTGATGGGGACCCCTTCCGGGGTCCTGCGCGGCGTTCGCGTGGCGCTCATCTAGCTGCGCCTCAATCCCGCGGAGACGACCGCCAGAAAGGCGGCGTCGGCGGTGGTGGGGTTCTCGAAGTGGTGGGGAAGGTCGGCATCGAAGGTGACGCAATCGCCCTCGTTCAGCTGGTGGTGCTGCCCGTCGCAGACGAGCACGACCGAGCCCTGCTCGACGAGCGCCGTCTCGCGGCTGCCGGGCTCGTGCATGGGCGGGTCATCAGCCGCCCCGGTTGCGCCGCCGGGAGCGAGCGTGTGGCGGGAGAGCTCGGCCCGCTGCCCGGGCTGGGAGGAGGTGAGCACCTCGAAGCCGTGCCCGCGCTTCTTGTTGCCCCCGCGCTGGCGCTGGTCCGCGCGCACGACCGTGACGGCGCCGCTCTCATCCAGACGCAGCAGCTGTGACAGGCGCAGCTCCAGTCCGGCGGCGATGCGCGCGGCGACGGTGAGCGTGGGGCTAGTCTCGCCGCGCTCGACCTGCGAGAGCATCGGCGCGCTGACGCCGCTGCGCTCGGACAGGTCGCGCAGCGACAGCCCCGCGGACTCGCGCAGCGCCTTCACGCGCGCGCCGATCACGGCCGGCGACAGCGCTGAGGCCGGCGAGAGGGCCGCGGCGGCGGCGGCGGCTGGTGTGTCGGATACCGTGGCGTTTGGCGTCATACGCACGTACGTTATCACAGACACGGGTCTATGCGCACCAGTGCGCGCCAGCGTGCTCTGGCGCCGCTCAGGAGCCCGCGCGGGGAGCGACGTGACGCAGGCGCGAGCTGTTCCACACGACGAAGCTGGAGGACAGCGCCATCGCGCCACCGGCGACCAGCGGGTCGAGCAGGCCGAGCGCGGCGACGGGGATCGCGGCGAGGTTGTACAGGAACGCCCACGCGAGATTGCCGCGGATCGTCTTCAGCGTCCGGCGCGCGAGGCCGATGGCGGTCGCCACGACGCACAGGTCGTCGCGCACGACGATCAGATCGGCGGCGTTGATCGCCGCGTCGGTGCCGGAGCCGACCGCGAGGCCGAGGTCGGCGGCCGCCAGCGCGGGCGCGTCGTTGACGCCGTCGCCGACCATCGCCACGCGGTGGCCCTGCTGCTGCAGGCGCCGGATGATCGCGACCTTCTCCGCTGGCAGCGCGCCGGCCACGACCTCGTCGACGCCGATCGCCGCGCCCACCGCCTTCGCGGTCGTCTCGTTGTCCCCCGTCAACAGGACGCAGCGCAGCCCGAGCGCGTGCAGCTGGCGCACGGCGGGCGCGGCCGACGGGCGGATCGCGTCGGCGAGCGCGAGCGCGCCGATCACGGCGTCGTCGCGGCGCACGACGACGACCGTCCGCCCCAGGCCCTCCCACTCGGCGCAGCGCTCGGACAGCGCCGGCGGTAGCGCGCCGAGCGGCGCGCCGCCGGCCTCGACGCGTCCGACGTACAGCTCGTGGCCCTCGACGATCCCCCGCGCGCCGATGCCGGGCAGCGCGAGGAACGACTCGACCTCGGGCAGATCGCCGGCCCAGTGCTCGGCCTCGGCGGCGATCGCGCGCGCGACCGGGTGCTCGGACGCGCGCTCGACGGCGCCAGCCAGGCGCAGGACCTCGCTCTGCTCGACCCCCGCGACGGCCTCGAGGTCGGCCAGCGTCATCTTCCCCTCGGTGAGCGTGCCCGTCTTGTCGAGCACGACGGTGTCAACGTGGCGTGAGGCCTCCAGCGCGCGGTAGCCCTTGAAGAAGATCCCCAGACGCGCGCCCGCCCACGAGGCTACGAGCAGCGCGGCGGGCGTGGCCAGGCCGAGCGCGCACGGGCAGGCGATGATCAGCACCGACAGGGCGGCGCTGATCGCGACGGTCGCGGGGTTGCCGGTCAGCCGCCAGACGACCAGCGTGCCGATGGCGAGCGCGAGGACTGCGGGGACGAACACGCTCGAGACGCGGTCGGCCAACTGCTGCACGGCGGCCTTCTCGTTCTGGGCGTGCTCGACCAGGCGCAGCATGTGGCCGAGCTGGGTCTCGCGCCCGACCTTCCTCGCCTCCACGACGATCCGGCCGGTGAGTGCGATCGTGCCGCCCAGCACCGCGTCGCCGACGGCGACGTCCACCGGCCGCGACTCGCCGGTCATGACACTGCGGTCGAGCGCCGAAGATCCGAGCACGACCTCGCCGTCGGTCGCGACGGTCTCCCCCGGGCGCACGACGAAGCGCTCGCCGACCGCCAGCTCGGCGACCGGCCGGCGCTGCTCGCGACCGGCGGCGTCGAGCACGGCCACGTCGCGCGCGCCGACGGCGGCGAGCGCGCGCAGCGCGTTGCCGCTGCGCTGGCGCGACCACGCCTCGAAGTAGCGCCCGGCGAGCAGGAACGTCGTGACCCCCGCCGGCACGTCGAGGTAGATGCCGCCCCCCGACTTGTGGGCGAGCCCGAGCAGCGACGCGCTGTGCCCGCCGCCGTCAAGGAAGAACATCGAGTACAGCGACCAGCCGGTGGCCGCGACGATCCCGATCGAGACGAGCGTGTCCATCGTGGTGGCGCCGTGGCGGGCGTTGCGCACGGCCGCCTGATAGAACGGCCATGCGGCCCACGTGACCACCGGCGCCGCCAGCGCGACCATCAGCCACTGCCAGCCGGCGAAGCGCGCGCCCGGATAGATGGAGAAGGCGATAGAGGTGTCGCACAGCGGCATGAACAGCACCGCCGCCACGAAGAACCGCCGGCGCAGCGAGCGCACGCGCCGTTCGAGCTCGCCGGCGCCCGCCGGCGCAGCGCGGGGGTCGCGATCGACCAGCTCGGCCGTGTAGCCGGCGGAGGTGACGGTGTCGATCAGGCGCTGCACCGCCATCCCGCTCGGGAGCGCCACGGTGGCGCGCTCGGTGGCGTAGTTGACCTGCGCCGCTACGCCCTCCAGGCCGTTGAGCGCGCGCTCGACGCGGGCGACGCACGCGCCGCATGTCATGCCGCCGATGGCGAGGGCCACCGGCTCGTCGGCGGCGGGCGCGCTGCTGCCGGGCTGCTTGGCGATGTAGGCCCGGGCGGACATCCTCGCTACAGGGTAGGGCCGCGCGAGGTCGGGCGTAGGATCGGCGTGATACGGTCCCGAGGTAGTGCAGAATCAACGTGAATCGATGGAGGCCCGCGCGCGATGAGCAGCGTTCCCGGTTGGGGTAGTTGGAGCGTCGTTCCGCTGCTGTGGGTGGGCCTGCTGGTGGCAGGCACGTGGTACGTGTCGATGCTGCGTCGCGTCCAACGCGTCACCGGCAAGCCCGTCGGCCCGGGCCACTGGGCCTTCTACTTCTCGGGCTTGGCGGTGCTGCTGCTGGCGCTGGGCTCGCCGCTGAACACGCTCGCCGACCACTGGCTGCTGTCGGCGCACATGCTCCAGCACGTGCTGCTCGCGGACATCGCGCCGCCGCTGTTGATCCTGGGCCTGCGCGCGCCGGTGCTGCCGCTGGGCATGCCCGCGCCGATGCTCAAGCGCCTGGCCCACCGCGGCACCCTTGGCCGCGTGTGGGGCGTGGTCACGAAGCCGTGGATCGCCCTGCCGCTGTGGGCGGCGACGCTGCTGACGTGGTCGGTGCCGCCGGTCTTCGACTACACCGCCCAGCACCAGCTGCTGCACAACTTCGAGCACCTGACGCTGTTCTACACGGGCTTCGCGATGTGGTGGCTGATCATCACGCCGCTGCCCACCGAGCGTCGCGAGCCTGGCTTCGCGCGGCTCGCCTACATCGGCTTCTCGCGCGTCGCCAGCGCGATCGTGTGCGTGCCGCTGGCGTTCCTCGGCACGACCCTGTACCCGCTGTACGTGGGCATCCCGCAGGCTTACGGGATCTCCGCGATCACCGACCAGCGCATCGCCGGCGCGTCGGTGTGCCTGGTCGAGTTCCTCGTGTTCGGGATCGCGATGGCGGTGGTGTTCGTCGACGCGCTCAACCGCGAGGAGCGCGCGCAGGTGCTGACCGAGATGGTCGCCGCCTCGCACTAACGCCGGAGAGCGCGCCGGCCTGGCAGCGCGGACGATGCCAGGCCGGGCGGATCTCACCTCGCTTCGTGTCTCAGACGGCGGTCTCGGGCAGGCCGATCGCGTCGTCCGCGCGCGAGCGCGCGACCGCGACCGACAGCGCGCGCACGTACGCGCGCGCGGCGGCGTCGATGATGTCGGTGGAGACGCCCTGGCCGGCGCCGGTGAAGCCGGCGACCTCCAGCACGACGGACACCTCGCCGAGCGCGTCCTGACCCTCGGTGACGGCGCCGATCGTGAAATCGCTGAGGATCGGCGCGACTCCCGTCGCCGCGTTGATCGCCTGGAAGACCGCATCGATCGGGCCGTCGCCGGTGAACGAGCCAGTCCCCGTGGCGCCATCGGGCAGCGTGACGGCGACACGCGCGTGCGGCGGGCGCAGCGATGACGCCTCGACCTCGAAGGACTCCAGGGCGTAGCCCGCCACCTCCTCGCGCAGCTCGTCGGTGACCAGCGCCTCCAGGTCCATGGCGGTGACCTGCTTCTTGCGGTCGGCGATCTCCTTGAAGCGCTTGAACGCGGTGTTCAGCGCCTGGCCGTCCAGCTCGAAGCCCATCTCCTCCAGCGCTTTGCTCAGCGCGTGGCGACCGGAGTGCTTGCCCAGCACGATCGAGTTGCTGCGCAGGCCGACGGTGGTGGCGTCCATGATCTCGTACGTGGTGCGCTCCTTGAGCACCCCGTCCTGATGGATGCCGGCCTCGTGCGCGAACGCGTTGCGCCCGACGATCGCCTTGTTGGGCTGCACCTGGTAGCCGGTCAGCCGCGAGACCAGGCGGCTGGTGCGCGCGATCTCGGTCGTGTCCGCGCCCGTCCACAGCCCCAGGCTCGGCTCGCGCGTGCGCAGCAGCATCACGATCTCCTCCAGCGACGCGTTGCCGGCGCGCTCGCCGATGCCGTTGATCGCGCACTCCACCTGGCGGCAACCAGCTTCCAGGCCGGCCAGCGAGTTGGCGACGGCCAGCCCCAGGTCGTCGTGGCAGTGCACGGAGACGACCACGTCGCGCAGGCCCGGCACCAGCCGGTGGAGCTCCGTGAACATCGCCGCGTACTCGTTGGGCATCGTGTAGCCGACGGTGTCGGGCACGTTGATCGTGGTCGCGCCCTCGTCCAGCGCGATCTGGATCACCTCGGCCATGTACTCGACGTCCGAGCGCGAGCCGTCCTCGGGTGAGAACTCGACGTCGTCGGTGTACTCGCGCGCCTGCGCCACCGCCGCGCGCACCTGGCCCTTGACGTCCTCGCGCGTGGTCTGCAGCTTGCGCTCGATGTGGATGTCGCTGGTGGCCAGGAACATGTGGATGCGCGGGCGCTCCGAGTCCTTGACCGCCTGCCACGCGGCGTCGATGTCCTGCTTGCTCGTGCGCGCCAGGCCACAGATCACCGGGCCTTCGACCTCCCGCGCGATCGCCTGCACCGACTCGAAGTCGCCGGGTGAGGTGATCGGGAAGCCGGCCTCGATGATGTCGACCCCCAGGCGCGAGAGCTGGTGGGCGATCTCCAGCTTTTCCTGCTTGTTCAGCGAGATCCCCGGCGACTGCTCGCCGTCTCGCAGCGTCGTGTCGAAGATCAGGACGCGGTCCGCGTCGTTGCGTACGTCGTTCTTGCTCATGTCGTTCGTGCTCCTTCTGTCTCTCGCTTGCGGTTCCTCTCTGCTGGGTATGCGGCTACGCGGCCGCCACGCGCTATTCCCCCCGAGGGGGGAGGAGAAGAAGCTGCAGAGGCGAGAGCTGGAACGACATCTGCTCGCAGATTAGCACCGCTCGCGCCGGGTGGCGCAACACCCCGGCTCAGGGAGTCAGGACGACCTTGCCGACGTTCCTGCGCTCGGTGATCATGTTCTGGGCCGGGCCGGCGTCGGCGAAGCTGAAGGCCTCCGCGACGACCGGTTTGACGGTGCCGTCGTCGAGCATCGCCTGCATCGGCTCGATCCATGGCTGCAGCGTGCCTCTGTCCTTCCACAGGCTGAGCATGTTCAGCCCGATGACGGCCTTGGATTCGGACATCTGCTTGATCAGGTTGAAGCGCGGCATGCGCGCGACCGCGCGCAGCGCGGTGACGACGTTTTTGCGCTCGCCGGAGACCAGTGAGGAGGCGCCGAATGCCACCAGGCGCCCGCCTGGGCGCAGCAGGTTGTAGCTGCGGCGGAAGCTCGGACCGCCGACGGCGTCCATGATCAGGTCGAACTTCGGCAGGCCGCGCTCCCACCCGGGCTGGGTGTAGTCGAGCGCGTGGTCGACGCCCAGCTCGATGCAGCGGGCGTGCTTGCCGGGCGAGGCTGTGCCGTAGACCTCCACGCCGGCCCGCTTGGCGATCTGCGTGGCCGCGATGCCGACGCCGCCGCCCGCGGAGTGGATCAGCACCCGCTCGCCCGGCTGCAGGTTGCCGTAGCCGATCAGGCCCGCCCACGCGGTGCCGTAGTTGACGGGGATCGCCGCGCCCTGCTCGAAGCTGAGCTCGTCGGGCAGCGCGACGACGTCGCCGGCATCGGCCACCACCTGCGAGGCGTAGCCCCCGAACTTGGTGCCGGCGAACACGCGCTGGCCGACGCTCAGGTTCTCCACGCCCTCCCCCAGCTCGAGGACGGTGCCGGCGACCTCGTAGCCGACAACGCACGGGGTCTTGGGCGCGTCTGGGTACAGCCCCATGCGCGCCATCACATCCGCGAAGTTGATCCCCGCCGCGGCGACGTCGATCCGCACCTGGCCGGCGCCGAGCGTCGGGTCGGGGCGCTCCTGCACCTGCAGAACCCCGGGACCACCGTGCTTCGTGATGACGACCGCCTTCATGCCCGCTCCCCCATCCTCGCTCACCGGTTAGCGGCTGAGGTTATCGGTCGGAGGCGCGTGCGTCGCGGGCGATCAGCCCAGGTCCACGGACCAGCCGTTCACGAAGCCCTCCGAGGCAATGATCTCCTGCACGACCTCCCGGGGCACGGGCGCGTCGGTGGTGACGACCATGGCCGCCAGCCGGCGGTCCTCGCCGTCGGAGCCGCCATCGGGGGTGTGGCCGATGGCGGCGGAGGAGATGTTGATCCCGTGGGCGCCGAAGATCGTGCCGACGCGACCGATCATGCCGGGCAGGTCCTCGTAGCGGAAGACCGTGACGTAGCGCTCCAGCTCGATCGTCAGCCGCCGGCCCTGCACCTCGACGAGATGGGGCACGCCGTTGGGCCCGATGCCGGTGCCGGCGACCGCCACGCGCTGGTCCCCGGCGACTACGGTCACGCGGATCAGCTCGTTGAAGTCCTGCGCCTCGGAGACGGCCTTGTCCTCGACGATGATCCCGCGCTGCTGGGCCATGGTGGGGGCGTTGACGAGGTTGACCTCCTCCTCGGTGCGGCCCTGCAGCGCGCCGACGATCACCGCCAGCGTCAGCATGCGCGTGTCGAAGCTCGCGATCCGCCCCATGAAGGCCGCCTCGATGCGCTCCACCGAGCTGCCCTCGGCGAGCTCCATCGCCAGGCGCCCCAGCTGTTTCGCGAGCGGCAGGAAGGGGCCGAGCGTCGCCATGTCCTCGGCGCCTACGGCGGGGATGTTGACGGCCGTGGAGACCACGCCGCCGGTCAGCGCGGCGACGACCTGCTCGGCGCTCTGATAGCCGGCGCGGTCGGTCGCCTCGGCGGTCGAGGCGCCCAGGTGCGGGGTGGCGATCACGTTGGCGTACGCGAACAGCGGGTGCTCGGTCATGGGCTCACTCTTGAACACGTCGATGGCCGCGCCGGCTACCTTGCCCGAGTCGAGCGCGTCTTTGAGCGCGTCCTCGTCGATCAGCCCGCCGCGGGCGACGTTCAGCACGCGCACGCCGTCGCGCATGCGCGCGAACGCGGCGCCGTCGATGAAGCCTTCGGTCTCGGGCGTCTTGGGCAGGTGGATGGTGATGAAGTCCGCCTGCGCGTAGATCTCCTCGGCGCCGTCGGCCTTCTCCACCGCCAGCTCGCGGTAGCGCTCGGCGCTGACGAAGGGGTCGAACGCGAGCACGCGCATGCCGAAGCCGCGCGCGCGCTGCGCGACGAGCTGGCCGATGCGCCCGAAGCCGACGATGCCCAGCGTCTTCTCGTAGAGCTCGACGCCCGAGAACTTCGAGCGCTCCCACTTGCCGCCCATCAGCGACACGTACGCCTGCGGGATGTTGCGCGCCAGCGCGAGCAGCAGCGCCATCGTGTGCTCGGCGGCGGTCACGACGTTGGACTCGGGCGCGTTGGCGACGACGATCCCGCGCTTGGTCGCGGCCTCGACGTCGACGTTGTCGACGCCCACGCCCGCGCGCCCGATCGCCTGCAGGCGCACCCCGCGCTCGATCAGCTCGCCGGTCAGCTTGGTAGCCGAGCGGATCAGTATGCCCTCGTAGGAGCCGATGCGCTCGGCCAGCTCCTCCTCGCTCCAGTCGAAGCCGAGCTCGACGTCGAAGTGCTCGCGCAGCAGCGCCACGCCCGAGTCGCCGATCTTCTCCTTCACGAGCACCTTCAGCCGCCCGTTCTCTGTTACGGCGCTCATCCCGCGATCCCCTCCACGACCCAGTCGATGCACGCGGTCAGCGCCTGCACGTCGGCGGTCTCGACGGCGGGGAACATCCCCACGCGCAGCTGGTTGCGCCCCAGCTTGCGGTAGGGCTCGACGTCGACGATGCCGTTGGCGCGCAGCGTGGCCGCGACCGCGGCCGCGTCGACGGCCCGATCGAAGTCGATCGTGCCGACGACCAGCGAGCGCTTGGCCGGATCGGCGACGAACGGCGTCGTGTAGGAGGTACGCTCGGCCCAGCCGTACAAGTGCTCGGAGGACGCGCGCGCGCGCGCCACGCACCAGTCCAGGCCGCCGCCGTCGAGCATCCAGCGGATCTGATCGGCCAGCAGGAACAGAGTGGCCACCGCCGGCGTGTTGTAGGTCTGGTCTTTGCGCGAGTTCTCAAGCGCCGTGTGCAGCGACAGGAACTCGGGGATCCAGCGCTCGGATGCGTGCAGCTCCGCGATCCGCTCCTGGGCGGCGGGGCTGAGCAGCGCGACCCACAGCCCGCCGTCGGCGGCGAAGCTCTTCTGCGGGGCGAAGTAGTACGCGTCCGTCTCGGCGACGTTCACCGGCAGCCCGCCGGCGCCGGAGGTCGCGTCGATCGCCACGAGCGCGCCGGACGATGCCGCTCCGCTCGGCCGCGTCACCTCCACCATCACGCCCGTCGAGGTCTCGTTGTGCGCCCACGCCAGCAGGTCGGCGCCGTCCGCGGCGGCCGGCGCGAGCGCGCTCGGATCGGGGGCGTCGCCGGGCTCGGCGGAGACGACGACCGGGTCTTCCAGGAACGGCGCGCCGGTGCTCACGGCGGCGAACTTCTGGGAGAACTCGCCGAAGCTCAGGTGCGCGGAGCGGCGCTGCACGAGCGCGAACGCGGCGATGTCCCAGAAGGCGGTCGCGCCGCCGTTGCCGAGCGCGACCTCGTATCCGTCGGGGAGCGCGAACAGCGCGCCCAGGCCGGCTCGGATCTCGCCGACGAGCGCCTTGACGGGCTTCTGGCGATGCGAGGTGCCCATCACCGCGCCGCCCTCGCCGGCCAGGCGCGCGAGCGCCTCCGGGCGGACCTTCGACGGGCCACAGCCGAAGCGCCCGTCGACGGGCCTCAGCTCGTCGGGGATGACAATAGGCGTCTGCTCTGTAATGGGACTCGTCGTCATTTGGGCTCCTCGCTGTGTCGCGCCTCGAGGTAATGGTCGGTGCTGTGAGGTTGCCCAGGCGCGCGGCGGTGCTGCGTCGTCGCTTCCCGGTGGTGGACTCCACCCGAGCGCCAGTCGCGACGACGCACGCGAGTGTAGCGGACACCGCGCGCGCCCACGCGCTTCACGCGCGCATATCTCCTACGACCCGCCTACCACCCGCGGCGATGGGGCTCCGACCAGTCGTAGCCGGGGCCCACGGGGATGATTCGCTTGGGGTTGAGCTCGTCGTGGGTGGTGTAGTAGTGGCGCTTGATCTGGTCCATCGCGACCGTCGCGGCGACGCCCGGCCACTGGTGCAGCTCGCGCGCGTAGCCCCACAGGTTGGGGTAGTCGACGAGCCGCCGGCGGTTGCAGCGGAAGTGCAGGTTGTAGACCTCGTCGAAGCGAGCGAGCGTGGGGAACAGCCGCCAGTCGGCCTCGGTGACGTGCTCGCCGGCCAGGTAGCGGCGCTCGGCGAGCAGCTGCTCGAGCCAGTCGAAGCTGTCGAACAGCTCCGCGAAGGCGTGCTCGTAGGCCGCCTGCCGGCGCGCGAACCCGGCACGGTAGACGCCGTTGTTGACCGTGTTGTACACGCGATCGTTGATCGCGTCGATGTCCGCGCGCAGCGCCGGCGGGTACAGCTCCAGCTCGGCCCCGCGCGCGAGCCCGCCGAGCGAGTCGGCGGCGCCCATCATGCGGATGATGTCGCTGGACTCGTTGTTGACGATCCGCTCGGTGTGCGTGTCCCACAGCACCGGCACGGTGATCCGCCCCTGGAAGCTCGGGTCGCTGACGCTGTATGCCTCGCTCATGAAGGCCCAGCCGTGCAGCGCGTCGGTGTACTCGCCGCCCGGGCCATCCTCGAAGCGCTCGCCGGAGAACGCCCAGCCGCGCTCGTCACGGAACGGCGCGAGGTAGGAGATGCCGAGGGCCGCCTGCAGGCCGGCCAGCTCGCGCACGATCGCGGTGCGGTGACACCACGGGCACGCGAGCGAGACGTACAGGTGGTAGCGGCCCGCCTCGGGCGGGTACACGCCGGCCTCGCCGCTGCCCGGGCCGGGTCCGACCCAGTCGCGGAAATGACTCTCCTGGCGCGCGAACTCGCCGCCTGAGATCTCCGCGTCCATCACGACGTCAACCACTCCAGATGACCTCCCGCGCGATTGTCGTGGCGCTCCAGCCGCTCGGAAGCCGTCCCTGAGCGACGCCAGCGGGCGCCTCGCCGGCGTGCAGGCAGTACTCCGGCGCGGGGCCGAGCACCAGGCAGCGCTGCCAAAGGCTGTCGCGCTCGGGATCGATGCCGTCCCCCAGCAGCTGCGCGAGCGCTGGTCGCTCGTGACCACGCGCCGATGTGACCCACGTCGTGGTCGTGGTGCGACCCGGGTTGGCGCTGCCCTCCAGCAACCGGTACACGGCGGCGGTTTCCATGCCGGTGAGCGCAGCCGCGGCGTCGTGCGCGCTGGCGTGCCCACGTGAGACCGCGGCACCCTCGAGCACTCCGAGCGCCGCCCAGTCGTCGATCACGTACCAGTCCTCATAGCCGGCGCCGTCCAGCCACGGCACGCCATCGGCCCGCAGGCTGGCCGAGCCGCGAAAGCCACTGGGCGGACTGTGCGCGAGCGAGCGATGAAACCGCTCGAGGGCGCTCTCGTATGCCTCGCACGTGACTCCCGGCGCGGGACGATGCCAGGAGAGGTAGGCGAGCACTGGGCGTCCGCGGTCGCGCCTAGAACGAAGGCTTGATCCAGTCCATGTGCGAGCGCAGCTCGGCGCCCACGTGCTCGACCTCCGTGTCGGCCTGTTCGGCGCGCATGCGCAGGAAGCTCTCCTGGCCGGCGCGGTTCTCGGCGATCCACTCGCGCGCGAAGTCCCCCGACTGGATCTCGGCGAGGATCTGGCGCATGTTCTCGCGCGTCTGCTCTGTGATCACGCGCTTGCCGCGCGTGTAGTCGCCGTACTCGGCGGTGTTGGAGATCGAGTAGCGCATGCCCGCCAGGCCCTTCTCGTGCATCAGATCGACGATCAGCTTGAGCTCGTGCAGACACTCGAAGTAGGCCATCTCCGGGTCATAGCCGGCCTGCACGAGCGTCTCGAAGCCCGCCTGCACGAGCTCTGAGGCGCCGCCGCAGAGGACGGCCTGCTCGCCGAACAGGTCGGTCTCGGTCTCGTCCTTGAAGGTCGTCTCGATCACCCCGCCGCGCGTGCAGCCGATGCCCTTGGCGTAGGCGAGCGCCAGCGCACGGGCGTTGCCGGTGGCGTCCTGCTCGATCGCGAGCAGCCCGGGGACGCCGCTGCCTTCGGTGAACGTGCGGCGCACGAGGTGGCCGGGGCCCTTGGGTGCGACCATCGCCACGTCCACGCCGGGGGGCGGCTCGATCTCCTTGTAGTGGATCGAGAAGCCGTGGCCGAACAGGATCATGTTGCCCTCGGCGATGCCGTCGCGGATCTCCGCCTCCCACACACGGCGGTGCAGCTCGTCGGGCAGCAGGATCATCACCAGGTCGCCGCGGCTGGCGGCCTCGACGACCGAGAGCACGTCCAAACCCTGCTCCAAGGCCTTGGCGACCGAGGCGGAGTCCTCGCGCAGCCCGACCACGACCTTGACGCCGGAGTCCTTGAGGTTCAGTGCGTGGGCGTGGCCCTGCGAGCCATAGCCGATGATGGCGACGGTCTTGCCGTCGAGGAGCGTGAGGTCTGCGTCGTCGTCGTAGATCATTGAGACGGCAGGCTATCCAACTTCGCCGCGCGATCCGGTGGGCGCCCGCGCTTCGGCGCGCTCTGCCGGGGGTCCCGTGCGCTCGCGCTCAGGCGCTGGCGCACGCGAGCAGCGTGCGCCCGGGCACCTCGAGCGTGCCGTCGGCGGCGGTGTAGGGCGCGAAGCGCGCAGCCAGCGACGCCTTGATCTCGGCCATCTCGGGGGCCGGGCGCGAGAGCACGGCGTCGTGGAAGTCGTGCGAGAGGTCGAGCGTCGTCTCCCACAGCTCGTCGAAGTCCGGGTGGCGGCGGGGCAGGTCCAGCGCCTCGACCTCGACCTCCGCGAAACCGGCCTGCGCGAGCAGCTCGGTCAGCGCGGCGGCGTCACCCAGCGCGAACGGCCCCGGTCGCGGCTCGGCGTCCCGCGCCGGCACCGGCGCCAGCCCACGCTCGATCAGCTCCTGCGCGGGGAGCAGCGCCCACGGGTTGCTCGCGACGGAGTCCCACACGGCGAGCGCGACACGCCCACCGGACGCCAGCACGCGGCGGGTCTCGCCGAGCGCGGCCGCGGGATCGGCCATCAGCATGTAGCCCCAGCGGCACAGGACGGCGTCGACGCTGGCCAGCGGCAGGTCGATCCATTCGGCGTTCAGCACCTGGAACTCGACGTTCGCGAGGCCCAGCTCGATCGCGCGCGTGCGGGCGCCGGCTAGCATCGCCTCGGCCTGGTCGGAGACGATCACCCCGCCGACGGGGGCGACCAGCTCGGCGGCGAGCATCCCCGTCTCGCCCAGGCCGGCGGCGAGCTCCAGCACACGCTGGCCCGGCTGCGGGCTGACGGCGTCGATCATCCAGTGCGAGACCGGGGCGGCGAACTCGCGCAGCATCCCCTGGCGGTGCACCCAGCCGGACGCGGCCTCTTCCCAGCCTTCGAGGCTCGCCTGGCGGTACGCGTTGGCGTCGAAGCTCATAGGGTCAGCTCCCGCCGCAGCAGCTTGCCCGAACGCGTGCGCGGCAGCGGCCCGGCGGCCAGCGCGAAGCGCTTGGGCACCTTGTAGGGCGCGAGCGCGCGGGCGCAGTGCTCGCGCAGCTCCTCGACCCCCACCGCCGCGTCCGGGCGCGCGACGACGATCGCCGTCACCGCCTCGCCCCACCGCGGATCGGGGCGACCGAGGACGGCAGCCTCGAGCACCAGCGGATGGGCCTCGAGCACGGCCTCCACCTCCGCCGGCGCGACGTTCTCGCCGCCGCTGACGATCGTGTCCGCCCTGCGCCCGGTCACCAGCAGGCCGCCGTGCTCGTCGAGCCGGCCGATGTCGCCGGTGTGCAGCCAGCCGTCGGACGCGAGCGACGCCGGGGCCACGGTTGGGCCGCGCACGAGGATCTCGCCGTCTGCCGCCTCTGCGTCTCCCCCGCCCCGCGCCCCGCCGTCGATCCGCAGCCGGGTGCAGAACAGCGGCGGCCCGGCGCTCGCGGGCTCGCGGCCGGGCTCGCGCTGGATCGCGGCGACAGGCGTGGTGGTCGCCTGCGAGCAGCTCTCGGTGAGGCCGTAGGTGAGGCTGACGGGCACGCCGGCGGCGCGGGCGCGCTCGAGCAGCGCCGCCGGCACCGGGCCGCCGCCGGTCAGCGCGCAGCGCAGCGCGGGCGGGCGGGCCAGGCCGGCGTCGAGCAGGCGCGCGAGCGTGGTCGCGACGAGGCTGACGAGCGTCACCTCCTGCGCGCTGAGCGCGTGCAGGACGCGGTCGGTCTCGAAGCGCTCGTGCACGACCGCGGTGGTCGCGTAGATCGCCGAGCGCAGCAGGATCGAGAGCCCGCCGACGTGCGACAGCGGCAGCGCGCACAGCCAGCGCTCGCGTGGATCCAGCCCAAGGGCGACGGAGGAGCCCAGCGCGCTCCACAGCAGGTTGCCGTAGGTGAGCTCGACCGGCCGCGGCGAGGAGGTGGTGCCGGAGGTGTGGATGACCACGGCGGTGGCGTCGAGCTCGTGCCGCGAGCTGACCGGGACGCCGGCCGGCGCGGCGCCCTCCCCCAAGGGCTCCTCCAGCGCCACCGCGGCGCCGTCGGCGATGTGCGCGCGTTCGGCGGGGGCGAGACGCAGGTCGACCGGCACCGCGACCGCCCCGAGCAGCAGGCAGGCGTGCAGCGCCTGTGCGAAGTCCGGGCCGGCGGGCAGCGCGATCGCCACACGCGAGCCCGGCCCGGCGCCGCGCGCGGCCAGCCGTCCCGCCCCGTAGCGCGCGGCGTCGTGCAGCCGGGCGTATGACCAGTCCCCCCGCGGCGTCCGCAGCGCCGTGTGCTGGGGCCGCGTCCGCGCGGCGCGGGACAGCCAAGCCTCGACCTCCATGTCGCACAGGCTAGCCTTCGCGCGATGAGCACCACCTGGATCCCCGCGCCCGCGCCAGCCGGCGACTCGTTCACGGACATCCACTACGACAAGTCCGCCGCGCCGGCACAGGGGATCGCGAGGATCACGATCGCCCGTCCGCAGGTCAGAAACGCGTTCCGGCCGCGGACGATCATCGAGATCTCCCAGGCGCTGGAGGACGCGCGCGAGGACACCGAGATCGGCGTGATCGTGCTCACCGGCGAAGGCAGCGAGGCCTTCTGCTCGGGGGGCGATCAGCGCGTGCGCGGAGACTCCGGCTACCTGAACGACGACGAGGCCGGCAAGGCTGGCGTCGGGCGCTTCCATGTGACCGACCTGCACATCCAGATTCGGCGCCTGCCCAAGCCGGTGGTGGCGATGGTCGCCGGCTACGCGATCGGCGGCGGGCACGTGCTGCATCTGGTGTGCGACCTGACTATCGCCGCCGACAATGCGCGCTTCGGCCAGGTCGGCCCGAAGGTCGGCTCCTTCGACGGCGGCTTCGGCGCGGGCCTGCTCGCTAACCAGGTGGGGCCGAAGAAGGCCAAGGAGATCTGGTTCCTGTGCCGGCAGTACTCGGCCGAGGAGGCCCTGCGGATGGGCCTGGTGAACACGGTGGTGCCGCTCGAGCGCCTGGAGGACGAGACGGTGGCGTGGTGCCAGGAGATGCTCGCGCTCTCGCCGTTCGCGCTGCGGCTGCTGAAGGCGAGCTTCAACGCGGCCGAGGACGGGCTGTCGGGGATCCAGCAGCTGGCGCACGACGCGAACCTGCTGTTCTACGGCAGCGAGGAGGCGCAGGAGGGACGGGACGCATACCGCGAGAAGCGCGCGCCGGACTTCTCGCGCTTCCCCAAGCGGGCCTAGTGTGAGCGCCGTGCGCATTTGGGTGATGGCGGCCCGCGTGCGCACGTTGCCGGCGGCGGTGGCGCCTGTGCTCGTGGGCACCTCGCTGGCGCTCGGCGCGGGGCGCTTCCACCCGCTGGCGTTCGCGGCCGCGCTGCTGGGCGCGGTGCTCATCCAGGTCGGCACCAACTTGTCCAACGACTACTCCGACGCGCGCCGGGGAGCCGACACGGAGGACCGCCTTGGTCCGGTGAGGGTGACGGCCGGCGGCCTCGTGCCCCCCAGCCAGGTGCTGCTGGCTACGTACGTGACGTTCGGGCTGGCGGTGGCGTGCGGCGCGTACCTGGTGGCGGTCGCCGGACCGGAGCTGTTGGCGGTCGGCGCGGCGTCGATCCTCGCCGGCGTGCTGTACACGGGCGGCCCGCGCCCGTATGGCTACGAGGGCCTGGGCGAGCTGTTCGTGTTCCTGTTCTTCGGGATAGTCGCGGTCGCGGGCTCCTACTTCGTGCAGGTGCAGCAGCTGCCGTGGCAGGCGTTCGTGTGCGCGGTGCCGGTGGGGCTGCTGGCGAGCGCGATCCTCGTGGTCAACAACGTGCGCGACCTCGAGACCGACAGGCGCGCGGGCAAGCGCACGCTGGCGGTGCGCCTCGGTCGCGCGCGCACGCGCACGCTGTACTCGGCGATGGTCGCCGTGGCGTTCGTGACCGCGCCGCTGCCGTGGGCGTTCGGGTCGATGAGCGCGTGGCTGCTGCTGCCGTGGGCGGTGATCCCGCTGGCGGCGCGGCTGGTGGGCGTGGTGCGCACGCGCACCGACGGTCCGACGCTGAACGGGGCGCTGGCGCGCACGGGGGCGCTGCAGCTGGTCTTCTGCCTGTTGTTCGCCGCCGGCATCCTGGCGAGCGGTGGCGTCGGCGGATGAAGCTCGACGTCGAGCGCCGCACGCTCGCGCTGAGAACGCCGCTGCAGAGCGCCTACGGCGCCGTCGGCGAGCGCGAGCTGCTGCTCGTCGCGCTGACGGACGCCGACGGCGTGCGGGGATACGGCGAAGCGGCGCCGCTGGAGGCATATGACGGCGTCAGCGCCGAGCGCGCGCGGAGGGCGCTCGAAAGCTACGCGCCGGTGCTGGCGCGCTCGGAAGGCATGAACGGCGCGCAGCTGATCGAAGGCTGCCGCGAGGTGGAGGATCTCCCGCAGGCGCTGGCGGCGATCGATCTCGCGCTGTGGGACCGCGCCGGGCGCCGCGCGGGCAAGCCGGTGGCGGCGCTGCTGAGCGACGACGCCGCGACGCACGTGCCCGTCAACGCGACGCTGTCGGCGCTCGACCGGGCGGGCGCCGCCGAGCAGGCGGCGGCGGCTGTGCGCGCGGGCTTCCAGTGCCTGAAGCTGAAGGTGGGCGTCGGCGACGACGCCGGGCGCGTGGCCGCCACCCGCGCCGCCGCTGGCCCGCGGGTGGCGCTGCGCCTGGACGCGAACGGGGCATGGAGCGTCGAGCAGGCGGTGGCGGCGATCGAGGCGCTCTCCCCCGCCGGCCTGGAGCTGGTGGAGGAGCCCACGCACGGGCTGCGCGCCATGCGCGAAGTGCGCGAGCGGGTGGCGGTGCGGGTCTCGATCGACGAGACCGCGGCGGAGCTCGGAGCGCTGACGGCCGGCGTCGCCGACGCCGTCTGCCTGAAGATCTCCAGATGCGGCGGGATCGCCGGCCTGCTGGCGGCGGCCTCGCTCGTGCGCGCCACCGGCGCGGAGGTATACCTCGCCTCCACGCTCGACGGCCCCCTGGGCGTGGCCGCGGCGCTGCACGCGGCCGCCGCGCTGGCCTCGCGCGGGCCCGTCCCCCACTGCGGCCTGGCCACGCTCGAGATGTTCGCGGGCGTCGAGAACCCCCTGCCGGCTCTGGCGGGTGAGATCGCGGTTCCCGTCGCACCGGGCCTGGGCGTCGCTCCGTTCTAGCGGACTAGCAAAGTGCGTACCGAGTACTGCGCTATCTGCGGGTCGGCGGTGAGGATCGCTACGTCCAGCAGCCCCGCCTGCGCCACCAGCAGGCGGTCGAACGGGTCGCGGTGCAACCGCGGGAGCGCCGCGACGGCGAGCGCGTGGGTGTGCTCGATCGCGAGCGCCTCGGCCGCGATGGCGCGCAGTCGTTCGGGCACGTAGCGCTCCGGCGGCTCCGGCAGGGGGAGTCGGCCGAGTGCGTACTTGATCGCCATCTCCCATGAGCTCACGGCTGAGACGATCAGCTGGCTGCGTCGATCTTCGACGAGTGACCGGTGCTCGCCGAGACGCTCAGGCTCCGTGTTCAGCCACAGGAAGATGTGCGTGTCGAGCAGGAGCCTCAACGCTCGAAGGACTCGAGCAGTTCGTCCGGGAGCGGCTCGTCGAAGTCGTCGGGAACGACGAAGCGCCCGCGGTCGATCCCCAGGCGTCGAGCGGACGATCGGCGCACGGGCACCAGGCTCGCGATCTCCTCTCCCCGCCGCGTGATCACCACCTCCTCGCCGGCCGCCACGTCCTCCAGCAGCCGCGACAGATGTGTCTTTGCCTCGTGCACACCAACAGACTTAGTCATGGACTTAGTCTAGCATTGGGTCGTGGTCGAAGCTGCTCGCACGACGAGCGCGCAAGGCGCCCGGTGGTCGCGCCGGCGCCTGCGCCGGCTCGTCGTCGTGACGGTCGTGCTGACTGGTCTGGGCGCGCTGCTCACACCCAGCCTCGGCTCGACCGAAAACAGCCTCTCAGGCGTGCGCGAACCCTCTCCGCAAGCCACGCCGGCGGTACCCGCGGCCGTTCGCTCCCCACCGATCATCGGCACCAACGACGCCGCCGGGTGGGGATCGAAGGCCGCGCGCACGATCCTGAGGGCGCACATCACCTGGAACCGCGTGGAACTGGGCAGCCGCTACAACACGCTCGCCAGCTCGCTGAGCGACGGCTTCAAGGTGCTCGCGATCGTCGGCAACGTCGACGATGACACCCCCTTGTACACGGTCGCGCCTGGCGCATGGGCGGCGGGCGTGGTCGCCGAGCTGAGAACGAACACAGGCATCGCCATCGCCGAAGCGGCCAACGAGAGCTACCTCAAGGGCGGCGTCGCCGATCCGGTTCAGTATGGGCGGATGTACCTCGCGGCGATCGAGGCCATGCGCTTCGCCGGCATCCACGTCCCGCTGCTGTTCGACATGACCGGCGACATCCCGCTGGGCAGCTGGGCCGACGCCGGCGGCTGGTCCCAGGACGCGGGCGGCGGCGGCTGGCTGCGCGACGCCGTCAACGGCGTGCCAGGCCTGGCGGGCGCGATTCTCGCCAACGGCGTCTCCGTCCACCCCTACGGCGCCGTCGGCGAAAACGACCGCGACGACTCGGGAATCGCCGCCGTGGCGGCCGACGAAGCGGTGGCGGACGCGGCGCTCGGCGCGGTCCCCCCGTTCTACGTCACCGAGATCGGCTTTGACCTGGGCGACTGCGGCGCGGCGCTGGGGGCGTGCTCTGAAGGCGAACAGGCGAGCAAGCTGCGGGCCGCCTACAACGCCCTGCTCGCGGACCCCCATGTCGCGGGAATCTGGTGGTACCAGTCCCACGACGACGGCACCGGCCGCTGGGGCTACATGAACAGCGACGGCACGACCCGCCCGGCGTTCACGACCCTGTCGGCGATCGCGGCGTCCGTAGGCCGGTAGCGAGGACACCGGCCACGCCCCGCGGGTTCTCGAGCACCAGCCCGTGGCCGCCGGGCAGAACCCGCAGCTCGCCGTCCGCCAGCAGCCCCACCATGCGGGCGCCCAGGGCACGGTACTTGGGATCGTGCTCGCCCACGAGCACGGTGACGGGCATCGCGAGCTCGTGCAGCCGATCCCACAGCGGCGCCATCTCGCCGGCGCCCACGCCACGCATCACCGCCGCGAGCGCGTCGGGGCGGTTGCGGCGCTGGTCGGCGCGCGCCAGCGCGCCGACCTCGGGCGGTTCGGATGCGAACAGCGGCTGCGTGCGCCAGCGCTCGATGAACTGCTCGAACGGGACCGTCTCCAGCTCGCGCGCCAACTCGCCGTCGGCCGCGCGCCGCGCGGCCCGCTCGGCTGGGTCCTCGATGCCGGCGCCGCTGGACACGAGCACCAGCCGGCGCACGCGCTCGGGAGCGGCGAGCGCGACGTGCAGCGCGACACGCCCACCCAGCGAGTACCCGCACAGCGTGAAGCGCTCGGGCGCCTGCGCGAGCACAGCCGCGACACAGCCGGCGAACGTGATCGGGCGCCGCGCGTCGGCGGCCGCGCCATGCCCGGGCAGGTCGAGCGCCAGCGGCCGGTAGCGTTCGGGGTCGAGCGCCGCGATCACGCCATCCCAAGCGCGGCGCGTGCCGCTGAATCCGTGCAGCAGGACGACGTTCTCCGGCACCAGACCATCCTATGAGCCCCACCACCGACACATACGCGCTGCTGAGGGCGTTCGTCGACGAGCTGGTTCGCTGCGGCATGCGCGCGGCGTGCACCTCGCCCGGCTCGCGCAGCGCGCCGCTGGTGCTGTCACTCGCCGGCGAGCCGCGCCTGCGCTGCTACTCGCACGTGGACGAGCGCTGCGCGGGGTTCTTCGCGCTGGGACTGGCCAAGGCGTCGGGCCTGCCCGTCGCGGTGGCGTGCACGTCCGGCACCGCCGCCGCGGAGCTGCTGCCCGCGGCAGTCGAGGCGCGCGAGGCGCGGGTGCCGCTGCTGCTGCTGAGCGCCGACCGCCCGGCGGAGCTGCGCGAGAACGGCGCCGGGCAGGCGATCGACCAGCTCAAGCTGTTCGGCGGCGCGGCCAAGTGGTTCTTCGAGGTCGGCGTGCACGAGGCGGGCGAGGAGCAGCTGCGCTGGATGCGCACGCTCGCGTGCCGCGCGTACTGGACGGCGCTGGGGGGCAGCCCGGGCGCGGTGCACCTGAACTTCCCGCTGCGCGAGCCGCTGGTGAGCGAGGATCCACTGCCGGAGGATCGCAGCGGCCGATCCGACGGACGTCCCATGGTGCGTCGTCCCGCGGCGTCGCAGGCCACACGGCCAGAGCTGTCCAACCCAGAGCTGTCCGACCTGCAAAAGCTCATATCGGCGTCACGTCGAGGGATCGTGCTCGCCGGGCGCCACGAGCGCCAACCACCGCTGGGCCCTGCGGCCGCAGCATTCGCCGAGAGCTTGCAGTGGCCGCTGCTCGCAGATCCGCTATCGGGGGCACGCCGCGGCAACGCGGCGATCGCGCACTACGACGCGCTCTTGCGCGAGCCCGCGCTCGCGACAGCGCTCGAGCCCGACCTGATCGTTCGCGTAGGGGATCTGCCGGTGTCGAAGCCGCTGCGCGCGTGGTTGGCGAGCCGCGGCGACGTCAGGCAGGTGGCATTGGACCCCGATGGCGCGTGGCAGGACCCCGACTCCGTCGTGTCCGATTCGCTGATGCTCGAGCCCACCGCCACGCTCGGGTGTCTGACCGAAGCCTTTGCCGCTTGGGTGAACGCGGACGGGGACTGGCTGACGAGCTGGCGCAGCGCCGACGAGCGCGCGGCGGAGGCGATCCTCGGCGTCCTGAGCGACGGCGAGCTGTCCGAGCCTTCGGTCGCGGCCGAGCTGGGCGTGCTGCTGCCCGAGCGGGCGACGCTGTTCGTGGCCTCCTCGATGCCGGTGCGCGACATCGAGACGTTCTGGCCGGCGCGGGCGGACCCGCCGCGCGTGCTGTGCAACCGCGGCGCCAACGGCATCGACGGCATCGTCTCCTCGGCCTTCGGCGCGGCCGCCCATGAGCACGGCCCGGTGGTGCTGCTGATCGGCGACGTCGCGCTCGCGTACGACATCGGCGGCCTGCTCGCGCACACGCGGCTCGGCCTGAAGCTCACGATCGTGCTGCTCGACAACGACGGCGGCGGCATCTTCGACTTCCTGCCGGTTGCGGCCGCGAGCATGGCGCGCGCGCCCGCCACCGAGCCGGACCGGGCACCATCCGGCGAGGCGAGCGCGCCCAGACTAGGCGAGGCCGAGAACATCTACACGCGCCACATCGCCACCCCCACGGGCCTCGACTTCGCGGCGGCCGCCGCGCTCTATGGGCTGCGCCACGAGCCGGTCGCGACGACGCCCCAGCTGCGCGCGGCGCTCGAGCGCGCGCTCGCGCCGGAGACGCGCTCGACGATCGTGCACGTGCGCAGCGACCGCGCGCGCAACGTCGAGCTGCACCGCCGGGTGTGGGGCGCCGTGTCCGCGGCCGTCTCGACGAGCGCCTGAGCAGCCGCGCGGCTAGCCGGCGCTCAGCCTTAGCGTACCCACCGTGATGTGCGGCCACAGGACTTCGTTGAAGACCAGGATCACCGACTGGGAGTACTGCAGCTGCAGGTATGTCGGCTCGCCGAGGTACGGCTCGATCTGGTGGGCCGGGTCCGGCGCTTCGCCGGCCGCGGGACGTCCGCCTTTCCCATCGCCATAGCGCACCCACTCGATCCAGAAGGTCGCCCTCGCCGACTGGACGAAGGCGTTGTTCGCCGGTCTGGCTGCGTTCTGTTCCTTCGGAGTACCCAGGAAGGGGATGTTCCCGATCGAGTCTTCCACTTCTTCGCTGTTGAGCTCGATCGCGATCGTGCCGAGGATGTCCTGGTCGACGATCGCATCTTCCAACACCTTGTTCGGGTTATCGACGTATTCCTGGAACTCCGGCGGAAACGGACCATTGGTCTTCCCGGGTTTGTCGTTTTCGATGACGACCTCTTTGACTTCATGCTGCTGGCTGCTAAGGCCTTTCAGCGGCGGCGGGGGCTGCTCCGGGGGCACCGGGACGTTGACCGGCATTATGCCCAGGCCCTCGATCGGCGGGTCTGCGTTGGGCACCCCCGGCTGGGGTTTTTCGGGAGCGAACTCCGGCAGCTGTTCGAGCGGAAAGATCGCCGGTATTTTCGGTGGCCCGTCCACCGGCACGATGCTGGGGGTCGGCCCCTGCATCAGCACACTGACGCCATGCGGGATGGCGCCCATGCGCACGATCGTGGGAGTTGGGTGGTTTTCGCTCGCTGGCACGTTCATGAACAGTCCCGGCTCGATGTGGAGCGCTTCGCCGGCGGTTTTGACCGGCAGCACGTCGGCGTCGCTGACCCGCTGGAGGTAGTGCAGGCCGTACAGGCTGAGGTCTTCCTGTTCACCGGCGCCACGGTTCGGCACCACCCCGGGGATCGCGCGGAAGTCGAACGAGTCGGCCGTGAGGTTGAGCTCGAGGAAGCGGTGGATGCCGTCGAACGTGGGGCTCCTGGTGTTGTCGGGGCGCCACATCACGTTGAAGCCGGACCCCCGCCAGCTGCCGGGCAACGACGCAAGCGGCCCGAGATTCAGTTTCGTCGTGATCTCTCCGAGGCCAAATCGTGGCGGAGGCGGTGTAGGCGCGGCAGGACTCATGGCAAACCCCCTATGCGGTTTAGGTGACGACTGAAGACTCTCGTCACAGAGCGAGCTCGACCCGCCGATAACGCTTGAGCCTGTCAGTGCAACGGTGATTTGATGATAGATCCGAGACGTGGTCGGATGTGAATATCTCGTATTCCTGGCCTAACTGTTTCTGACCGTGGACCACGACCGACTGTGCTTCGCTGGGCAAGCCTGGAAAGGACGCAGCGGGCGTGGCGTGCTTTGCACGCGAGCGAACGAGGACGCCGCCAGGCGCGGCCCAGCGGAGCTCAGCCCGCCAGCAGCGGCAGCAGCGCCTGCAGCTTGATCTCCGTCTCCGCCAGCTCGCCGGCCGGGTCGGAGTTGCGCACGATGCCGTTGCCCGCGTAGCAGCGGGCGACGCTGCCGCGCAGCAGCGCGCAGCGCAGCGCGACACAGAACTCGCCATCGCCCGTCGCGTCGGTCCAGCCGACCGGACCGGTGTACCAGCCGCGATCGAGGCCCTCCAGCGCGGGGATCAGCGGGGCGGCCTCGCGCAAGGGCTCGCCGCCGACGGCCGGCGTGGGATGCATCAGCCCCGCCAGCTCCAGCGCCTCGATCGGCGCCGCCAGCTGCGCGCGGATCGGCGTCGCCAGATGCTGGATGTTGGCGATCCGCACGAGCTCCGGCTCGGGCGCGGCCGCCACCCAGATCGCGTGCGGGCGCAGCGTGCGCGCGATCCGCCGCGCGACGATCGCGTGCTCCTCGCGGTAGCTCTCATCGCGCAACAGCCGCTCGCCGAGGTGCGCGTCGACCGCCGGATCGGCGCTGCGGCGGGTGGAGCCGGCGAGCGCGAGCGTGCTCACACGGTGGCCCTCACGGCGCACCAGCAGCTCAGGGCTGGCCGCCACCAGCGTCGCGTCGCCGCGGCCCACGCAGAACACGAAGCACGACGGGAACTCCTCGCGCAGCACGCCGAACACCGCAGCGGGGTCATACGCGCGCGGCGCGTGCACCTGCACCTCGCGCGCGAGCACGATCTTCTTCAGGCGCCCCGCGCCGATCAGCTCGGTGGCGCGCGCGACCGCCTGCTCGTAGTGCTCCGGCGGCATCGCGCTCGCCACCTGGAAGCGCCCAGCCGGCGCCGGGTCCAACAGCGGCAACGCCGTCTGGCGCAACTCCGCCAGGCGCCGCTCCAGACGCGCGAGCAGCTCCTCCGCGACGTCGTCCGGGCGTGCCAGCGCCGACAGGGTCATGCGCACGAGCGCCTTCGCCGGGCCGCCGCTCTGCCCTCCCGTGCGCGCCCGCTGCCGCACAGGCACGCCGCGCGCGAGCGTGACCTCTGGCACCGTCAGCGACGCCGGCGCGAACCCCCGCCAGTGCGGAGCGCCGCCTCCGTCGGGGGCGAACGCGAAGCCACCCACCGCCACCGGGCCGGCGCCCGCGGGATCCTCCCCGGAATCCCCGACGCCGGCGACCGCCGCCGCCGACAGCGCCCGCCAGCGATCGGCGACGATCGCGAAGCGCTCCGGACCCGCGGCCTGCAGGCTCGTCGCCTCCCCCAAGGCCGCCAGCGCCGCGCCTCCGCGGTCGGGCTGCTCGAACACGAACCAGCGCTCGCCCTCCCGCCGCGACGCGCACACCACCGCCGACGGGTCCACGTCGCCATGCAGCGGCAGCGAGATGCTCGCCAGCACCTCCCCGCCGGTGCGGCGCGCGCGCCTGACCGCCAGCGCCAGCCGCGCGAACAGCCGCTCGCGGTCCTGCGCGCTCAAGCTGAAAGTGTGGTGGCCGGCGCCGGCGGGGCTGTCTGGGGGACGCGCGAACGTGCCTCCCGGGAAGTCCTCGCTCCCGCGCACGCTCACCTCACGTCTCGCTGCGCCCCCGCGAGATCGCGATCTCGCCCGTGCGCATCATCTCGATCAGGCCGAACGGGCGGACCATGCTCTCGAACGCCTCGATCTTCTCCGTCGTGCCCGTCACCTCCACGATGATCGCGCGCTTGGTCACGTCCACGACCTTCGCGCGGAAGATCTCCGCGATCTGCATCAGCTCGCCACGCTGCACGCCGTCCGCCGCGACCTTGAACAAGGCCAGCTCGCGCGCCACCGTGTCCGCCGGCTCCAGATCGCGGATCTTCAGCACGTTGATCAGCTTGTGCAGCTGCTTGGTCACCTGGTCGATCGGGTGCAGCGCGCCGTCGACCGTCAGCGTCACCCGCGAGATCTGCTCGTCCTGGGTGGGGCCCACCGTCAGCGTGTCGATGTTGAAGCCGCGCCGCGCGAACAGGCCCGCGATCCTCGTCAGCACACCCGACTTGTTTTCCACCAGGATCGACAGCACGTGCTTGCGGCCCGTGCGCATGTTCGTCGACGCTTCCAGCTCCTCCAGGCTGAGCGGCTCCTTGGTACCTGGTTCTCCCATAACCGCGCTCACCCCACCATCTCGCGCGCGGCGTGCCCGGCGGGGATCATCGGGTAGGTGTTCTCCTCGCGCGTCACGCGCACGTCCACCACCACCGGGCCCTCGACCGCGATCGCGCGCTTCATGTCATCCACCAGCGTGCGCTTGTCGGTGAAGCGCATGCCCGTCACGCCGTACGCTTCCGCCAGCTTCACGAAGTCGGGGAACTCGCCCATGTCCACGTGGCTGTATTTGCCGTCCCAGAACAGCTCCTGCCACTGGCGCACCATGCCCAGATAGCCGTTGTTCATGATGAACACCTTGATCGGGATGTCGTTCTGCGCGCACGTCGCCAGCTCCTGCGCGTTCATCTGCACCGAGCCGTCGCCGGCGATGCAGCACACCAGCCGCTCCGGCGCGCCCACCGCCGCGCCCATCGCCGCCGGCAGCCCGAAGCCCATCGTGCCCAGGCCGCCCGAGTTGATCCACCGCCGTGGCTTGGGGAAGTCGTAGTACTGCGCCGCCCACATCTGGTGCTGGCCCACGTCGCTCGTCACGATCGCCTCGCCGCCCGTCGCCTCGTGCAAGGCCTGGATCATGTACTGCGGCTTGATCTCGCTGTCCGCGCTGTCCTCGTAGCCCAGCGGGTACTTCGCTTTCCAGCCCTCGATTCGGCTCCACCACGCCTCCAGGCGCGTCGGGTCGGCGCCGATCGCGCGGTACTCGATCACCAGCTTCGCGAGCACGTTCTTCGCGTCGCCCACGATCGGGATGTGCGCCGGCACGTTCTTGGAGATCTCCGCCGGGTCCACGTCGATGTGGATGAACTTCGCGCGCGGCGCGAACTCCGACAGCTTGCCCGTGATGCGATCGTCGAAGCGCGCCCCCACCGCGCAGATCAGGTCCGCCTCATCCATCGCGTAGTTCGCCGTCCTCGTCCCGTGCATACCCAGCATGCCCAACCACTGCGGGTGCGGCGCCGGGAACGCGCCCAGGCCCATCAGCGTGCACGTCACCGGGAAGCGGTCGGAGGTCGCGAACTCCGTCAGCTCCTCCGCCGCGTTCGCGTTGACCACGCCGCCGCCCGCGTAGATCACCGGCCGCTGCGCCGCCGCCAGCGCCTTCGCCGCCTGGCGTATCTGCTTCTGGTTGCCCTCCACCTTCGGCTGGTAGCCAGGCAGGCGCAGGTCGGTCACCGGCTCGTAGTCGATCTCCGCGCGGGAGAGGTCCTGAGGGATGTCCACCAGCACCGGGCCCGGGCGTCCGCTGCGCGCGATGTGGAACGCCTCGTGGATCGCCCGCGGCAGATCCTGCGGGTGCTGGATCATGAACGAGTGCTTGACCACCGGCATCGTGATGCCGATCGTGTCCGCCTCCTGGAAGCCATCCGTGCCAAGCAGGTCCGTGCGCACCTGGCCGGTGATGAACACCACCGGCACCGAGTCCATCATCGCATCGCACATCGGCGTGATCAGGTTCGTCGCCCCCGGACCGCTCGTCGCGAACGCCACCCCCACCTTGCCCGTCGCCTTCGCGTATCCCTCCGCCGCGTGCCCCCCGCCCGCCTCGTGGCGAACCAGGATGTGGCGGATGCCGCCGTTCACGAACGCGTCGTAGGTCGGGAGGTTGGCTCCACCTGGCAAGCCGAAGACGACGTCCACGCCCTCCGCCTTCAGACATTCCATCAACGCATCAACCGCGCGCATCGCCGACCTCCTTTCCTTTCATTTAGCGAAAAAACCAGTGTACCAGCGGGTTTTGCAGGGCTAGGAGGAGCCGATGCCTATGCCGATGGCGAGAACAATGGCGCCGCCGACGGTGACGACCAGCAGCGAGGAGCGCAGCGACACTTCCAGGAAGCGGTTGCGCACCCACGCGATCGCGAACAGCTCGAACGCCACCACGCAGCCGGCCACCAGCAGGGCTTTGTCGACGTTCGAGATCAGGAACGGCAGCGTGTGGAAGATGCCGCCGAGCGTCGTCATGCCGCCCGTGATCGCACCGCGCACGATCGCCGAGCCACGGCCGGTCTGCTCGCCCGTGTCCGACAGCGCCTCCGACCAGCCCATGCTCACGCCCGCGCCGAGCGCCGTCGAGAAGCCCACCAGCAGAGCGGTGTGTGAGCTAGACGCGATCGCCGCCGCGAAGATCGGCGCCAGCGAGGAGACCGTGCCGTCGATCATGCCCACCAGCGCGGGCTGCACGACGCGCAGCACGAAGTCGCGCTCGTCCGCGAAGCCCGTGCGGTGGATCCACCGCGCCAGCAGCGACTCCTCCGGCTTCACCGGTGTCTCGACCTGTGTGCTCATCGCAGCGACCAGACTAGGCCACCGACCGGATTAGGGCGGCCGAAATCGGCTTAGGGCAGCCGAATCAGCTCGTCGGCGCGGCGGGGGTCCGCTCCCACGATTCGGGAGCGATCGCCACGTCCGGGAAGTCGAGCTCCGTCCCGCAGCGGGTGCACAGCGCGTCGTAGATCTTCGTCACGCGCCCGCACTTCGGGCACTCGCGGCGCAGCTCATCGCGCTCGAAGCGGTAGGCGATCGCCGCCATCAGGCCAAGGATCGGGATGCCGCCCGAGATCAGGAACCACAGGATGAACGAGCTGCCCTTGATCTTGCCCACGATCCCACCCGCGAGACCGAAGCAGGTCGCGATGATGACGTACGCCATCGCCGCGCGCGGTCCCTACAGCAATACCCGCAGCGCCCACACGAACGCCACGATCGCAAGCACGACCGCCGCGATCGTCGCGACGAACACGACGAGGTGGAACAGGATGTGCAGCAGCAGCCACGCCGCCACCAGCAGGATCAGACCCGCCAGCAGGCTCTTGCCAAGCGATTTCGAGCGGGTGGGCTCAGATGACGGAGATGCGTTCATGTCTCTCGAACAGATGGTAGCGCGGCCGGACAGGAAATTGTTACCCCTGCCCGGCCGCGCCGCCGATGCACCGGCCGAGGGAAGCCGGTGCCGGTCGATGCGGAGGGATCACTACATGCGACCCAGCCGACCGAATTCGCTGGCGGACCTTGCCGTCGCGATATCGACGCCGCTGAAGCCGGCCTGTCGGCCTCCCGCACCCTGCCCCAAGCTCGTTGGCTTCATGTCGAGCATATTGCCGGGGCTGGCGCCCGCTGCCTTTGGCCCAAAGTCCAAAATGTGGTCGGCGGGCGTCTTCTAAATGATGCTCTACGTGTGGTGTATCGCCATCGCTATACACCAGACATCGAGAGAGTCATGCACAGCGGAGAGGGTCGTGTGCCATACACGTCGAGAGAAACAGTGTATAGCCATCGCTATACACTGGACTGCGGAGAGGTCGTGTGCCGTACACGTCGAGAGAAAGAGTGTATAGCCATCGCTATACACCAGACCCCAAGAGAGTCACACACCCAGCTGCTCGTGCACCAGCCGCGCGACCTCGGTGCCGTCGGCGCGGCCCTTGGTCTCGCGCATGACGTGCCCGACGATCGGGCCGATCGCCTTGGCGTTGCCCTCGCGCACACGCTTTGCCGCGTCGGCGTTGGCCGCGAGCGCGGCGGCGACGATCGCGGCCAGTTCCTCACCGCCGTCGATCGCCGCGAGCCCCTCGGCCTCTACGATCGCCTCGGGGTCGCCGCCGTCGGCGACCAGCCGGTCGAGCACCTGCCGGGCCGCGCCCACGCTGACCCGCTTGGCCGCCACCAGGCCTACGAGCGTCGCCAGCGCCCCCGGCGCGACACGTGAGTCCGCCGGGCCCTGCCCATCGTCCAGCCGCGAGGCGAGCTCGCCGGCGACCCAGTTGGCCAGCGTCTGCGCCGGCGGCGCAGGCTCCCCCCGCCCCTCCGAGAGCGACGCCGAGGACGATGCCGGGGGGAACGCGCGGGCGGCGGCGAGCACGGCCTCGAAGTAGTCGCCCAGCTCGCCGCGAAAACCGAGCAGCTGCGCGCTTTCGGCGCTGAGCGCGTAGTCGCGCTCCAGCCGCCGCGCGCGCTCGGCGGGCAGCTCGGTCATGTCCGCGCGGGCGGCGTCGATCATGCGCGCGTCGATGGCGACGGGCACGAGGTCGGGCTCGGGGAAGTAGCGATAGTCGTGCGCCTCCTCCTTGGAGCGCAGCGAGGTGATGGCGCCGGACGCGGGGTCGAAGTGCAGCGTCTCCTGCTCGACGGCGCCGCCGGCGGCGAGGATCTTGTGCTGGCGGGCGATCTCGGCCCTGATGCCGCGCTCGATGAAGCGGAAGGAGTTCATGTTCTTGAGCTCGGTCTTGACGCCCAGCTCGTCGCTGCCGGTGGGCCGCAGCGAGATGTTGGCGTCGCAGCGCAGCGAGCCCTCCTCCATGTTGACGTCGGAGACGCCGAGCTGGCGCAGCGTGGAGCGCAACAGCTTGAGCCACTCGCTGGCCTGCTCGGGCGAGCGCAGGTCGGGTTCGGTGACGATCTCGGCGAGCGGCGTGCCGCCGCGGTTGAAGTCGACGATGCTGGCGTCGGAGCCGTGGATGCGCCCGCTGGCGCCGACGTGGATGAGCTTGGCGGCGTCCTCCTCCAGATGCACGCGATGGATGCGCACGTCGCCGAGGCGCCCGCCGCGGCACAGCGGCTCGTCGTACTGGGAGATCTGGTAGCCCTTGGGCAGGTCGGGATAGAAGTAGTTCTTGCGATGGAAGATCGAGCGCGGCGCGAGCTCGGAGCCGAGCGCCATGCCGATCATCAGCCCGAAGTGCACGGCGCGCGCGTTGGCGACGGGCAGGCTGCCGGGCAGCCCCAGGCAGACGGGGCAGGTGCGCGTGTTGGGCGGCTCGCCGAAGGACAGCTCGCAGCCGCAGAACATCTTGGTGGCGGTGGCGAGCTGCACGTGGATCTCAAGGCCGATGACCGCCTCGAAGCGATCCTCTCCAGTTGAGCCGCCTGCCGGCGGCTGGCTCGGCGTGCGTGGTGGCTCAGACATGGGCCTGCGCCAGTTCGAAGCGGATGCTCTGCTCGAGCGCGTGCGCGGCGTCGAGCACGCGGCTCTCGCTGAACGCGGGGCCGGCGATCTGCAGGCCGACGGGCAGCCCGTGGGACAGGCCGCAGGGGATCGAGATGGCGGGGATGCCGGCGAGCGACATGGGCACGGTGCAGAAGTCGTTGAGATACATGGCGAGCGGGTCGGCGGTCTTCTCGCCGAGCTTGAACGCGACGGTGGGCGCGGTGGGGGTGACGATCAGGTCGACCTGCTCGAAGGCGGCGCGGAAGTCCTCGGCGATCTTCGTGCGCACGCGCTGGGCACGGCCGTAGTAGGCGTCGTAGTAGCCGGAGGACAGCGCGTAGGTGCCGAGCATGATGCGGCGCTTGACCTCGGCGCCGAAGCCGTCGTGGCGCGTGCGCGTGTACATGTCGAGCAGATCGGCGGCATCCTTGGCGCGCAGCCCGTAGCGCACGCCGTCGAAGCGCGCGAGGTTGGAGGAGGCCTCGGCGGGCGCGATCACGTAGTAGGCGGAGAGCGCGTGCGGGGCATGCGGCAGCTTGACCGGGAGGATCTCCGCTCCAAGCTCCTGCGCGCGCGCGAGCGAGGCGTCGAACGCGGCGAGCACGCCCGCTTCGATGCCCTCGCCGGTGAGCTCCTCGGGGACGCCCAGGCGCACGCCGTCGAGGCGCTCGGCGCTGGGCAGCTCGATCTGGTGGGGAAACTGCAGCGAGGTGGCGTCGCAGGGGTCGTGGCCGACCATGTGGCGCAGCAAGAGCGCGGCGTCGCGCACGTCGCGCGTGAGCGGCCCGGCCTGGTCGAGCGAGGAGGCGAACGCGATCATGCCGTAGCGCGACACCGACCCGTATGTGGGTTTCATGCCGACGATCCCGCAAAGGGCCGCCGGCTGGCGGATCGAGCCGCCGGTGTCGGTGCCGAGCGCCCACGGCGCCAGGCCGCCGGCCACGGCGGCTGCGCTGCCGCCGGATGAGCCGCCGGGAACACGCTGGCGATCCCACGGGTTGCGCACGGCGCCGAACGCGGAGTTCTCGTTGGAGGAGCCCATCGCGAACTCGTCCTGGTTGGTCTTCGCGAGCAGCCGCACCCCGGCGGTGCGCAGGCGGCGCACGACGCTGGCGGTGTACGGCGGCAGATAGCCCTCGAGGATGCGCGACCCCGACTGGCTGGGCACGCCCTCGGTGCAGAACAGGTCCTTGACGGCAAGAGGCACGCCTTCCAGTGGCGCCTGAGCGCAGGCGGCATCGGCGTCCGGCGGCTCGCCGGCGACCCACGTGAAGCAGTTCAGCCCGTCCTCGCCGGCGGCGCGATCGGACGCGGCGCGCGCGCGGTAGACCTCGAACAGCTCCTCCGCCGACAGCGACCCCGCGGCGATCGCGTGCGCGGCGTCGAACGCGGACAGCCCTACGACATCGCTCATGCCTGCGGGCTGGGGACTAGGAATCCATCGTCGCTGACGGCTGGCGCCTGCGCGAGCGCGACCTCGCGCGGCAGGCACGGGCGCGGCTCGTCGGGGCGCAGCGCGGGGTGGGTGGACATCGAATCACCGACCACGTGCGAGGTGGGCGGGACGTCGTCGAGGTCGAGTGCGCCGATGCGCGCGACGTGGTCGAGCACGGCGGAGAGCTCGCGCGCCATCGGCTCGATCTCCTCCTCGGCGAGCGCCAGCCGCGCCAGCCGGGCGACGTGCAGAACCTCATCGCGTGTGATCACGCTGGCGATTCTAGGGGCGCGGGCGCGCGGCGGGGCGCGCGGGCGGGTACAGCTGGGGGCGTTCGTCGCGCAGCACCTGCCAGGCGCCGACGAGGATGGCGACGGCACCGGCGAGCGCCAGCCACACGCCGATGCACACGCTGGTGGCGTGCTCAGGCCGCTCCAGCACTCTGACGATCGCGGCGACGACGGCGAGCAACCCGAGCAGCACGCACCACACGGCGGTGGACACGGGCAGCGCGGTGGTGCGCTCGGTGAGCGCGCTGATGACCATCGCGAGCGCGCCGCAGACGGCGACGAGCAGCAGCACGACGCCGGGGCCGAAGGTGTTCCACGCGTCGAGGTTGCCGACGGGGGCTTCGTAGGAGCGCTCGAACAGCGACACGATCACGAGGATCGCGCCGGCGAGCGCGAGCAGCTCGCCTACGCGCAGTTGCCGGAGCTTCATGGTCTCGCCGATCGCGCATGCGTGATCCGAGCGCGCGTCACGCCAGCCCGGCTCACGCGAGGTCTCCGTCGACTTCCCCCTCCAGGGACGATGCGGCGAGCAGCGCCTGGAGCTCGGCCTGATAGCTCGCCGCCTGCAGCGTGTTGCGCAGCAGCAGCGCGATCGTCATCGGACCGACACCGCCGGGGACGGGGGTGATGGCGGAGGCGACGTCCACGACGGCGGGGAAGTCGACGTCGCCGACGAGCCCGCTCTTGTTGCCGGCCTCCTCGGGGCTGATGCGGTTCATGCCCACGTCGATCACGACGGCGCCCGGTTTGACGAAGTCTCGCTTGACCATGCGCGCGCGCCCGACGGCGACGATCAGGACCTCCGCGCGGGCGCACACCGCGCGCAGGTCGCGCGTGCGCGAGTGACACACGGTGACTGTGGCGTTGCTCGCGAGCAGCAGCTGCGCCATCGGCTTGCCGAACAGGTTCGAGCGCCCGACGACGACCGCTTCGGAGCCCTCCAACGACACGCCAACGTCTGCCAGCAGCTCCATCACCCCCAGCGGGGTGCACGGGCGCAGCCCGGGACGCCCGAGCGACAGCAGCCCGGCGTTGACGGGCGTCAGGCCGTCGACGTCCTTGTCCGGGCTGATCATGCCGGTCAGCGACGGCCCGTCGAGATGCTCCGGCAGCGGCAGCTGCAGCAGCACGCCGCTGACAGCGCTGTCGCCGTTCAGGCGATCGAGCTCATCGGCGACCTCCTCGAACGACGCGTCGGCCGCCAGCCGCCGGTCGAACGGCACCATCCCCACCTCCGCGCACGCGCGCTGCTTGCCGCCGACATACACCGCGGAGGCGGGGTCATCGCCGACGAGCACCGTCGCCAGCCCGGGCGCGCGGCCGAACTTGCTCGTGAACAGCTCGACGTCGCGCGCCACGCCGGCGCGCACCTGCGCGGCGATCGCCTTGCCGTCGATCAGCGTGGCGCTCATATGCGCAGATGCTATGCGTTTACAGCTGGCGGAGAGAGGCGCGCGTCAGCGCCGGCTGACGGGCGCGTACTCGGCCATCAGCTTTCGCTCCGAGCCGTCGCCGGCGAAGCGCACCACGATCACCCCGCCGGGCTCCACGCCGGTGACGACACCATCGCCGAAGGCCGCGTGCACCACGTCCTCACCGAGACGGAACTGGCTGGTCGCGGCGTTGGCCTCGCGGACACGAGCGCCGCCCGCCGGGCGACCCGCGCCTGCCGGCGCATCCCAGCCGCGGTGGGCCGAGGAGCCGCGGGCGACGGTCGCGCCGGTGCGCGCTCCGGCGAAGCCCGCCGAGACTGAGCTAGCGCGGAAGACCGTCGCCAGTGGCTCATCCAGCAGCTCGGACGGGATCTCATCCAGGAATCGGCTGCGCATGCCGTACGTCTGCGCGCCGAACACCGCCCGCCGGCGGGCGTGCGTCAGGTACAGCTGGCGCATGGCGCGCGTGATGCCCACGTAGAACAGCCGCCGCTCCTCCTCCAGCCCACCCTCGTCGATCGCGCGCGAGTGCGGGAAGACGCCGTCCTCCAAGCCCACGATGAACACCGTCGGATACTCCAAGCCCTTGGCGTTGTGCAGCGTCATCAGCGTCACCAGGCCTTCGTCGCTACGGGTGTCTGCGTCGGCCACGAGGGCGATCTGCTGTAGGTACGCCGCGAGCGTGTCCTCCCCCGCGGCGGCCTGCGCGTCGAACGTGCGCGCCCCCTCCACCAGCTGCTCGAGGTTCTCTATGCGTCCCTGCGACTCGATCGTGCGCTCGGCCTCCAGCGCCTCGGTGTAGCCCGTGTGTGACAGCACCGCCTCCAGCAGATCCCCCACCGGCACGCCCGGCTGGGCTCCTGTCGGGCCACCAGCGGCCCGCTCAGCGTCATCCGCCTCGGTCCCGGAGGCCTCGATGACGGCGGGCATGCCCGCGAGCTTGCGCAGCTCTTCCATCGTGTCCATGAAGCGCCCGAGCGCCTTCACCGCAGCCGCGCCGAGGCCTGGGACCTGCTCAGGTTGCGCCGCCACCTCCCACACGGGGGTACCCAGAGCATCCGCGTTGGCGAGCACGCGCCCAACGGAGGTCTGTCCGATCCCGCGCCGCGGCGAGTTGACCACGCGAGTGAAGCTCACCACGTCGGCGGGGTTGGCGATCAGCGACAGGTACGCGATCGCGTCCTTGATCTCCGCGCGTTCGAAGAACTTCGTGCCGCCGATCACCTGGTAGGCCATGTCTTCGCGCGTGAGCGTTTCCTCGAGCACCCGCGACAGCGCGTTCGTGCGATACAGCACTGCGATCTCCGCACGCGAGGCGCCGGCGTCGAGCAGACGCTGGATCTCTCCCACGACGAAGCGCCCCTCTGCGTACTCATCGTCGAGCACGCGCAGCTGAATCTGATCGCCTTGGCCCAGATCGCTCCACAAGCGCTTGGCGATCCCGCCGCGGTTGTTGGCGATCACCGCGTTGGCCGCGCGCAGGATCGTCTCCGTCGAGCGGTAGTTCTGCTCGAGCTTGACCACGCGCGCGTCAGGGAAGTCCTGTTGGAAATCAAGGATGTTCCTGATGTCAGCCCCGCGGAAGCTGTACACCGACTGACTGTCGTCGCCCACCACCGCCAGGTTGCGATGCCCGACGGGACCGCTGTACGTGGGGCGGTCGCCCGGCGCGTCGCCGCCGCGCACGACTCCGTCTCCGCCCGCCCGCCCGCCGCCGACCAGCAGCTGCAACAGCCGGTACTGCGCGTGGTTGGTGTCCTGGTACTCGTCGACGAGCACGTGGCGGAAGGCGGTGGTGTAGCGCTCGCGGACCTCCTCGAACAGCTCCAGCAGGTTGACCGTGCGGAACAGCAGGTCGTCGAAGTCCATGGCGTTCATGCGGTGCAGGTCGCGCTCGTAGATGTCGTACACGTCGGCGATCATCTCCTCGAACTGCGAGCCCACCTGCTGGCGGTAGGAGGCGGCGTCGATCAGGCGGTTCTTGGCCGCGGAGATGTGGTTGTTGACGGCGGCCGGCGTGAAGCGCTTGGGGTCAACGCCGACCGCGTCGGCGGAGCGCTTGGTCAGCCGTCGCGCGTCCGCCTGGTCGTAGATCGTGAACTGGCGCGTGTAGCCCAGGCGCTCGGCCTCGGCGCGCAGGATACGCGCGCAGGCGGCGTGGAAGGTCATCACCCACATGCCGCGCGTGCCCCTGCCGAGCAGGCGCTCGACGCGCTCGCGCATCTCGTTGGCGGCCTTGTTCGTGAACGTTATCGCGAGGATCTCCCCAGCCTGCGCCTGGTCGGTGTAGATCAGGAACGCGATCCGGTGCGCGAGCACGCGCGTCTTGCCGCTGCCCGCGCCAGCCAGGATCAGCAGCGGCCCGTCACCGTGCGTGACGGCCTCCCGCTGGGGCTCGTTCAGGTCCTCCAGCAGCTCCTGGAGGTGCTCGGCATGGGGGTTCTCGGACATCGAATCCCCAGCATAGATGCGCGCTCGTACGGCAGAGCGCGTCTTGCCGACGCCTATCCGCCGGCTGGGTTGGGCCCGCGAACGGTGCGCAGCGGCCTGACCTCGGCCACCGGGCGAGGCTCCCCGTCCGAGACTTCCGCGAGCTGGCGTTCCAGCGACGCGACGCGGCTCGACAGCGCCTGCATCGCCTCGGCGATCGGGTCCGGCAGGTGGATCCAGTCAGCGTCCGGCCCCTCCACGCGGCGCCCGTCGACACGCACCGGATGCCCGGGGTTGCCGACGACCGTCGAGTTCGGGGGCACGTCCGTGATCACCACGCTGTTGGCGCCGATCTTCGCGCCGTGGCCGATCGTGATCGGCCCAAGCAGCTTCGCGCCTGAGCCGATCGTGACGTTGTCCTGCACCGTCGGATGGCGCTTGCCGGTCGCGAAGCCGGTGCCCCCCAGCGTCACGCCCTGGTACAGCGTCACGTCGTTGCCGATGTCCGCCGTCTCGCCGATCACCACGCCCGCGCCGTGGTCGATGAACAGCCCCTGGCCGATGCGCGCGGCCGGATGGATCTCGATGCCGGTGAGCGCGCGCGTCAGCATCGAGATCAGCCGCGGCGCCAGCGGCACGCCGGCGAGGTCCATGGCATGCGCGACCCTGTACGCCAGCAGCGCGTGGATGCCCGGCCACGTCGCCAGGATCTCGGCCGGCGAGACCCCGCGCGCGGCCGGATCGCGGTCGCGCGCGGCGAGCACGTCGCGCCGAACCTCTTTGGCGACCGTCGCCAGCTTGCCGAAACCGGCCATGACAACAGCGTAGCGGCGAATCTCGCGACGTTGAGCATGCAACCAAAATGGTTGCCAGCCCGCAACCCCGAGAGCGCCCCCGCGGGGCGCCCCTAAAAAAATCTACGGCGCGAAAAAAGCTTGTGAGACGTAGCGCTCGCCGGAGTCGGGCATCATCACGACTATCCGGCTGCCCTTGGATTCCGGCCGGGCGGCGAGTTGCAGGCCGGCCCACAGCGCCGCCCCGCACGAGATCCCGGCCAGCAGCCCGACACGTTTGGCGCAGCTCCACGCGGTCTGGATGGCGTCGTCGTCGCTCACCGCGATCACCTCGTCGATCAGCTCGCGGTTGAGCACCGGCGGCACGAACCCCGCGCCGATGCCCTGGATGCGGTGCGGCCCGGGCGGGCCGCCGGAGAGCACCGCCGAGCCGCGCGGCTCGACCGCCACCACGCGCAGGCTCGGGTTGGCGTGCTCGCGCAGGTACTCGCCCACGCCCGTGATCGTGCCCCCCGTCCCCACGCCCGCCACCAAAACGTCCACACGGCCATCGAGCGCGCGCTCGATCTCCGGGCCGGTCGTGCGCCGGTGGATCTCCGGGTTCGCGGGATTGGAGAACTGGTCGGGCAGGAACACGTCGTCCTCGCGCGCCATCGCCCGCGCCGCCGCCACCGCCTCGCCCATTCCCCCCAGCGACTCGGTGATCTCCACACGCGCGCCGTACAGTCGCAGCAGGCTCTCGCGCTCGCGGCTCATCCCCTGCGGCAGCGTCAGCACCAGCTCGTAGCCCTTCGCCGCGCACACGAACGCCAGCGCGATGCCCGTGTTGCCACTCGTCGCCTCCACGATCGTCGTGCGCCCCGGCTCGATCCGGCCTTCAGCCTCCGCCGCCTCGATCATCGCCACGCCGATGCGGTCCTTCACGCTCCCCCCCGGGTTGAACGCCTCCAGCTTCGCGAACAGCTCCACGCCGTTGTCGGCCGCCGGCGTGCCCTCCAGCATCCGCGGCAGCCCGACCAACGGCGTGGCACCGACCAGTTCATCAATGTTGATCGGAATTAGCGACATGGACCACGACAATAGTGGGCACGAAGCACCCTCGCTCTCAGCCGACTCACCCACACGCGGAGCGCGAGTTTGACATCCGGATCAGCTGGGAAGATACGTAGGGTATGCAACGTGGGCGTGATCGTTGCAACCAGCCGTACGCGCGCGCAGCCGTGCAGCTGGTGCTCGACAAGCCGGGCGAGCGCGAGCTGGTGCTCGCGGCGGTCGGAGTGCTGCTGCTCGAGCTGGCCGACACGCCCGGAGGGCCGCCCCCGCAGCGCTTCCTGCAGGCCGGCAGCCTCGCCGCGCAGCTGACGCAGGGCGCACGGCGGGTGCGTGTCCCGGTCGCGATCGTGCGCGACCTGCGCAGGGCGGTCGACGGGATCAGCGCGCGAGCGCTGACGCGCTCGGCCTGAGCGCCCAGCCTGGCGACGCTAGGCCGGCAGCCTGCTAGTACAGGTGTGGTAGATCGCGGAGGACTTCACGAGCGTGCCCTTCGACGTCCTCGCGAAGATCGTGACGGCGTACGCGCCCTTTGGCAAGCCCACCAAGCTCACGCGTGCGACCGGGTTTGCGCCTCGTAGCCTCGCCACCACGCGACCGCCCAGCAGCACGTCCGCGCGCACGATCCTCGCGCCCGCCGGCAGCGTCACGTGGTCGGGCACGTGGATCATGATCTCGCGCCCGCTCACACATGCCTCGGGCGGGATCACCACAGGCTGCGCCCGTGTCTGGAGCACCGTTGCGGTGGGCGTTTCGGCTGGTGCTGCAGGCGCCGGGGAGCTGACCGTATAGTCGATCGTCGCCGTCGCCGTCTCGCCATCCCTGCTCGTCGCGGTCACCGTGTAGCCATGCGGCCCAGGGGTCGAGGTCGCGAGCACGCCTGAGCTGCCCGCGCCGCCGTTGGAGTCCGTGCACGATTCGATGCCCGACCCACCGGCGCCATCGGCGCACGAGAATTCTGTCTTCACCACCGCACCCTCTGTATACGTGCCGCCGTCCGCCGGGGAGCGGATCACCGCTGTGGGCGGCGCCGCGATCGTGTAGGTGATCGTGACCGCCTGCGGGCGGCCTGCGCCCGAGGTGACCGCGCCAGTTGCCCCGGTCGCTTCATCGATGAAGCTCGAGCCGGCGCCACCGCCACCACCGTCGATGTTGCCCGCGCCGCCGCCGCCTCCTCCGAAGTGCCCGGCGCCACCGCCGCCTCCACCGGCAATGAACGGAGCACCGGAGTCACCGTTCCAGCTCCCGCCCGCTCCGCCGCTCCCCTGTGCGCCCATGCTCGCCGCGTTCAACCACGAGGACAGACCGCTTTCTCCGCTGCCGGCGGCTCCCGCGCTGCTCGGACCGCCGCCTTCGCCTCCGCCACCTTCTTCGCGTGTGTCGGGCCCGGAGATCTCTGCCCCGTTGCCGCCGTTGGCGATGCCACTCGTCGCGCTCGCTCCCGCGCCGCCGTTCGAGCTCAATTCCATGAAGGGCATCCCGATGCCGATGTTCCCGCCGCCGCCTCCTCCCCCGCCAGCGACGACCATCGGCGCCGACGCTTCAGAGAGCACTTCCGAGGCACCGCCGCCCGCGCCTCCGTCCAGGGAGCATTCGGCATCGCCCGTCCCACCGGCTCCACCCACGCCGAAGCTCACGTACAGCGTTCTCACGCCGCTGACCGGGACCGTCGCCGTGACCAGCGCGCCAGATCCACCCGCACCCGCGACCGACCCCGGTTCGTCGCGGCACTGGACCCCCTGCTGACCTTCGCCGCCGACCGCGGTCACTTCCACGCTCGCCACCCCCACTGGAACCTTGAATTCCTGCGTGGGGCCGGGTGTGAACGTCACGCTCTGCGCCGACGCGCCGGCGCTCGTACCGAGCAGCGCCACCGACGCGAGCGTCAGCAGCGCTCCCAAGCGCCTGTGGCGACGGCCAGCCCTCACAGAAAGGAAAGGCCGTCCCCAACCTTGCGTGACGCGCATACCGCTGTATCGGCAGCTGGCCCGGGCTCCGCGATCCCCCGATTGGGGGATGTGTCGATCTTTGCGCCGCCGGAGCGCTGGCTATATGTGGTACATGCTCGCGCCCGCGTCCTGGCGCTCGCGCTCCAGGACATCCGCGATCGTCGTCTGCCCCAGCGTCTTGCGCGCGGCCTCGGCGGCGTCCGCGAACACCCCCTCGGCGTTGCGGCCGAGCGGACCGTCGAGCATCTCCACGACCTCCAGCACCGTGATCGTCGAAGGCTCGCGTGCGAAGCGGTAGCCGCCCTTGACCCCGCGCTGCGAGCTGACGATCCCGCCGCGGCGCAGCACCGCGAACAGCTGCTCCAGGAACTGCACCGGCACGTCGCGCCTACGCGCGAGCTCGCCGATCGGCACCGGCTCCGAGCCGCTGCTGCGCGCGAGCTCCGCCAGTGCGAGCACGGCGTAAGGAGACTTGCTGGTGATCGAGATCATCTTTTCGCTGCCGCGCCCGCGGCCAATCGCCGCCGGGCATCGGGATGCTGATCGTAGTCGGCAGTCGAGCGACGTGTACCGCTCTTTGGTTTGGTTGCACGCCCCAGCGTCTGGTGTATAGCCATAGCGATACACCACACGGCGGGGATGTGTATTGCCCCGATAGGCTATTGACGCCCCAACGACGTCTGGTGTATAGCCATAGCGGTACACCAGGCGACGAAGAGCTGTACCGCTCCGGTCGGTTACTGACGCTCCACCGACATCTGGTGTATAGCCATAGCGATACACCAGACGACAACGACGACAGTAACTACCGGGAGCTAGAGCCAACCACGCTCGGTGGCTATCAGGACCGCCTGCGCCCGGTCGACCGCCCCGAGCTTGCCGTAGATGTTGTGCAGGTGCGTGCGCACGGTGCTCGTCGACAGCGTCAGCTCGTGTGCGATCTGCTTGTAGACCTTGCCCTCGGCCAGCCGCTGCAGCACGCCCAGCTCCCTGCCTGACAGCGGGCACGGGTCGACGTGGCGCTGGCGCTGGCTCGAAGGGCTCGGCAGTTCGTACATCACGCGCCTGAGCTCGTCGGGCCCGAGCCCGATGCTGCGCGCGGTCTGGAGCATCTCCGTGGGGGACACGCGCGCGCCCTGCTCGTAGTGGGCGAGCATGTCGGCCAGGCGAACGAAGGCGGCCTCGCCCTCGACGTCCGGGTTGTGATGGCGCTCGATCGGCGTCGCCAGCGAGGCGGGAAGCCCCCAGCGGCGGATCAGCACGCCGCCGACGAGCGCGTGGTCGACGCCGAGCTCGCGGCGCTCCTGGTGGATGCGTTCCTCGGGTGTGCGCGCGCCGCGGTGGACCTGTGCGGGGTAGCCGGGGTAGGCGTGCATCAGCACCAGCTTGCCGACGTCGTGCAGCAGGCTCGTGACGGTCAGGCGGTCGCGGTTCTCGTAGCCCACCTCCGTTGCGATGCGATCGGCGGCGTGCTGCGTGGCGAGCGCGTGCAGCCGGAAGCGCTCCGGTGCTGCGTCCCACACGCTGGCGCGCTCGAAGAAGTCGAACGTGCGCACGCGGTTGGCGACAGCCTGCACGGTGTGCGGGTTGAGCATCTCGACAGCGGCGACTACCGTGTCCACACGCGCGCGGCCCTCCTGGGCGCGGTTGGCCAGGCGCAGCACGGCGATGATCAGTGCCACGTCGGACTCGACGGCGGCGACCACGTCGGCGGTCGCGACGTGGTCCTTGGAGACCACCGACAGCAGGCGGTCGCGTGACTCCGCGAGCGCCGGGAATGCCTCGAGCGCCTCGAAGGCCATCGTCAGACGACGGCCGTGACCCTCGTTCTGGTGGCGCTCCCCGGAGGTGGCGCCGGGCGTGCTCGTACGCCGCTGAGGCTCAGGGCCCCGACGTCCGGTCGCGTTCGTCAACTTCGTTGCCGCCGACGGCTTTTTCGCTGCGGTCACCTTCTTGACTGCGGTTGTTGCCTGCATACCTTCCATGCCCCTTCCTTGGGTTCCCCGGCCATCCGAGCCGGTGATTCCAGCGTTGGGGTCCTATCGGCATCGGCGAGCAGAAATCTGAGAGGTGATCTACGGCTTGCGAGCGGCCGTCGCGAGCGCCCGGTCGATGCGCCCGAGCGTCTCCTCGCGGCCGAGCAGGGCGACGCTCTCGAAGATCCCAGGCGAGACCGTCGTGCCGGAGATGGCCACGCGCAGCGGCTGGTAGACCTCGCGCGGCTTGGCCGCGCGCCGCTCGATCAGCGCGCTCAGCGCCTGCTCCACTGAGCCCTCGTCAAACGCCGGGCTGTCGGCGAGCGCGGCGCGCACGTCGGCGAGCATCGCGCGGCCGTCGCCGTCGAGCCAGCGCTCGCGCGCCTTCGCGTCCTCGCCGGGCCCGTCGAGCAGCGGTCCCGCCAGCGGCCAGAATTCGGCGAGCGTGGAGATCTTCTCCTGGCTGATGCGCACCGCGTCTTGCAGGCCCTGGCGTCCGGTGAACACTTCCAGGCGTCGCGTCAGCTCGGGCACGGGCAGCATGCGGATGTACACGCCGTTCAGCCAGCGCAGCTTGACCTCGTCGAAGCGCGCGGGGTTGCGGCTGACGCGCTCGAGCGTGAAGCGTTCGATCAGCTCCGGCGTGGAGAGCACCGTCTGATCGTCGCCGGCGCCCCATCCGAGCAGCGCCAGGTAGTTGCGAACCGCCTCGGGCAGGTAGCCCGCGTCGCGCAGCTCCTGCACGGACGCGGCGCCGTGGCGCTTGGACAGCTTCTTGCCGTCGGGGCCGTGCAGCAGCGGCAGGTGCGCGTAGATGGGCAGGGGCGTGTCCGGCCCGAAGCCGGCCGCGCGGGCAGCCTCGAGCACGAGCAGCTGCTTGGGCGTGTTCGACAGATGGTCCTCGCCGCGCACGACGTGCGTGATGGCCGCGTCGAGGTCGTCGATGGCGACGGCGAAGTTGTACAGGACCGACCCGTCCGCGCGGGCGATGACGGGATCGTCGAGATGCACGTGCTCGAAGCGGGTGTCGCCGCGGATGACGTCGTGCACCACGGTCGCGCCCTCGGCGGGCACGCGCAGGCGCACGGCGCCGTTTTTCTGATTTCCCGCCCGCCCATCGCCGCGGAAGCCGCGCTCGGCGCCATGCAGGGCCTTGAACGCCTTCACGTCCTCGGCGGTGGCGTTCGAGCGGTAGGCGTGCCCGGAGTCCAGCAGCGCCCGCAGCGCCTCGCCGTGACGCTCGGAGCGGGCGGTCTGCAGGATCGGGCCCTCGTCCCAGTCGAGCTCCAGCCACCGCAGCGCGTCGATGATCTGCTCGACGTTCTCCGGCGTCGAGCGCTCGCGGTCGGTGTCCTCGATGCGCAGCACCATCTCGCCGCCGTTGTGGCGGGCGAGCAGCCAGTTGAACAGGGCCGTGCGGGCGCCGCCGATATGCAGGGCCCCGGTGGGAGATGGCGCGAAGCGAACCCTCATAGGATGGGCCGCATGCTAGTCGCAGCCGTCCAAGGCGCCACCTTCCCCCGCCACACGCGATGCTGATCGGAGCGCACGTCTCGCCCGCGGGCGGGCTGCCGAAGGCGATCGAACGCGGCATCGAGCGCGGTTGCCGCGCGATCCAGATCTTCAACCAGTCGCCGCGGATGTGGAAACCGACGGTCTACCGCGACGAGGACGTGGCGGCGTTCCGCGAGGCGATGGACGCGAGCGCGATCGACGCCGTGCTGATCCACGCCGTGTACCTGCTCAACTGCGCCAGCGACGACCCCGACATCCGCGCGAAGTCGCTGACGTCGCTGACCCACTCGCTGCGCGTGGGACGCGAGATCGGCGCCTGCGGCGTGGTGCTGCACCCGGGCTCGGCCAAGACCGGGCACGTGCAGAGCGCGATCGAGCGCGCCGGCGAGACGATTCGCGAGGCGTTGGCGGAGAGCGAGGAGTGCCCCCTGCATCTGGAGAACACCGCCGGCGCGGGCGGCACACTCGGGCGCTCGATCGACGAGCTCGCCGCGCTGCTGGACGCCGCCGGCGGCGATCCGCGGCTGGGGCTGTGCCTGGACTCATGCCATCTGTTCGCCTCCGGCTATGACATCCGCACTGACGCGAGCATGGATACGCTGCTCGAGGAGGTCGCGGCGAAGATCGGCGCCGAGCGCGTCGGCTCGCTGCACCTGAACGACTCCCAGACGCCGCTGGGATCCAATCGCGACCGCCACGCGAACATCGGCGAGGGCGACCTCGGCGAGGCCGGGTGCGCCGCGTTCCTGTCGGCGCCGGTGCTGGAGAGCCTGCCGTGCGTGCTGGAGACCCCCGGCGAGAATCGCAGCGGCCCGTCAGCCGAGGAAGTCGCGCTGGCGGTGGCGCTGCGCGAGCGCGGCCTCGCCGCCCGCGCTCGACCCGTGCGCAGGGGCCGCCAGAGCCGGGCTCGCGGCGGGCGAAGCTAGGCCGTCGCCGCTGAAGCGAGCGGCGCGAGCGCGTGCTCGAGCTCGGCCAGCAGCGTCGGCGTGTGGCGCACGCGGTAGTCCTCGCCCAGCCGTACCCGGCGGGTGCTGCCGTCGCTGCGGTCGATCTCGACGATCACCTCGGCCGTCCCGCGGCTTTCCTCGATCGTCTGGCGCAGGTCGTCGATCGCGCTCTCGCACAGGTCCGCGGCCGCTATGCGCAGTTTTACGGGCTGGGCGAGCGCGGTGGCGGTGCGCGCGGCCGCGCGCGCGGCGCTGCTGGCGCGCTCGATCTCCTCGGGGGTGGGCGCGAAGCGCTCGACGCTCTGCACCACCAGGCACGTCTTGCCGGCTTCCTTGTGGTCGACGCGACCCTTCACGATCACCACCTCGTCGACCGCCAGAGTCGTCTCGTGCTCGGCCAGGGCCTTGCCGAACACGAGCATCTCCACGGCACCCTCGAGATCGTCGAGCGTCGCGAACATCATGTGGTCGCCGTTGCGGGTGCGGATGCGCTTGCTCTCGGTGATGATCCCGCCAACCGTCACCCAGTCCTTGTCGCGGCGGTCCTCCAGCGCGGAGAGCGGGCAGTCGACCCGCGCGCGCAGCGCGTCGCGCAGCGGCTTGAGCGGGTGCGCGGACACGAACAGCCCGATCGCTTCCTTCTCCGCGGCCAGCAGCTCGGCCTGCTCGAACTCCTCCGCGGGTATCAACGGATGCACGGGCGCCGTGAGCCCGGCGCCGGGAGCGCTCCCGAATGCCGAGGACCCGGGCGCGCCGCCGCCGTCGAGGCCCGGCTGCTCGTCCTGGAGGTCGAAGATCGATGCCTGGCCGATGAGCGCGTCCTGCTGAATTTTCTGGCCGTTGGCCTGCGCCTGCTCGAGCACCGAAAGCATGCCCTTGCGACTGGCGCCGGTCGAGCCCAAGGCCCCGCACTTGACGAGCGCCTCGATCGCCTTCTTGTTGACCGTGCGGCTGTCGACGCGCTCGCAGAAGTCCCACAGCGAGGTGAACTCGCCGCCATCCTGACGCGCGCGTTTGATCGCCTCGACCGCCTGGTAGCCCACGCCCTTGACGGCGTCCAGGCCGAAGCGGATGCAGCCGATCCCACCCTCGACGCTCGGCGCGCCGACCGTGAACTCATGGTCTGAGAGGTTGACGTCCGGGGGCAGGATCTCGATGCCCATGTCCTCGCAGCGCGCCACGAAGTACGGGACCTTGTCCTTCGTGGACATCACCGAGGAGATCAGCGCCGCCATGTACTCGGCGGTGTGGTTGGCCTTCAGCCACGCCGTGCGGTAGCCGATCAGCCCATAGCAGGCGGCGTGGCTCTTGTTGAACGAGTAGTCGGCGGACTTCTCGTTGGTGTTCCACAGGAACTCGATCACGTCGGGCCTGGTGCCCGACGCGCGGCAGCCCTCGACGAACTCCGGCTTCAGAGCCGCCATCGCCTGGCGGTTCTTCTTGCCGATCGCCTTGCGCAGATCGTCCGCCTTGGCGCCCGAGAAGCCGGCGAGCTCCTTGGAGATCTGCATCGCCTGCTCCTGGTAGAGGATCACGCCCTTGGAGGACTCGAGGATGTGGCGCAGGCGCTCGTCGGGGTAGGCGATCGACTCCGGGTGGAGCTTGCCCTTGGCGTACACCGGGATCTGGTCCATCGCGCCGGGCCGGTACAGCGCGTTGAGCGCCACCAGGTCGTCGAACTCGTCCGGGCGCACCTTCTTGAGCGCCTCGCGCATGCCCTCGGACTCGAACTGGAAGACGCCGGTGGAGTCGCCGCGCGCGAGCATCTCGAAGGTCTTGGCGTCATCGAGCGGCAGCGTCGTCATGTCCGGGCGCTCGCCGCTGGAGCGCTCGATGATGTCGAGCGCGTCCTCGATCACGTCGAGGTTGCGCAACCCCAGGAAGTCCATCTTGAGGATGCCGATTTCCTCGATTGGCTTCATCGAGAACTGCGTGACCGTGCGGAACACGCGCTCGCCGTTCTCGTCGGTGCCCGCGTCGGCGAGCTGCAGCGGCACGATGTCGGTCAGCGGCCGGTCGGCGATCACGACCGCCGCGGCGTGGATCGAGGAGTTGCGCACGATCCCCTCCAGACCCTGGGCGACGTCGACGATCTGCTTGGCGGTCGGGTCCTCGTCGCAGGCCTTGCGCAGCGGCTGGCCCGGCTTCAGGCAGTCCTCGAAGGAGGGCGAGCGGCCCATGATCGGGTCGGGAATCAGCTTGGCGAGGCGATCGCCCGCGCCGTAGTCGTAACCGAGCACGCGCGCCGCGTCGCGGGTGGCCGCGCGCGGGAACATCTTGCCGAAGGTGACGATCTGCGCGACCGACTCGCGCCCGTACTTCTCCGTCACGTACTTCATCACCCGCTCGCGTCCGCGCACCGAGAAGTCGATGTCGATGTCCGGCATCGACACGCGCTCGGGGTTCAGGAAGCGCTCGAACAGCAGGTCGTAGCGCAGCGGGTCGACGTCGGTGATCGCCAGGCAGTAGGAGACGATCGATCCCGCCGCCGAGCCACGGCCGGGCCCTACGGCGATCCCGTTCTCCTTGGCGAACTTCACGAAGTCCCACACGATCAGGAAGTACGCGTTGAAGCCCATGCGGTCGATCACGTCGAGCTCCATCTCCATGCGCTCGATCGCGGCGGCGGGCGGCGGGTCGCCGTAGCGCAGCCGCAGACCGTCTTGCACGCGCGCGCGCAGGTAGGAGCGCTCGTCGCCGCCGTCGGGCGTGGGGTAGCTCGGGATCAGCTGCTTGCCGAGCTCGATCTCGACCGCGCAGCGCTCGGCGATCTCCAGCGTGCTGGCGATCGCCTCGGGCCACTCGGCGAACGCGCTCGACATCTCCTCGCTGTCGCGCAGGTAGAACTCGTTCGTGTCGAACGTCATCTTCGGCGCCGCGATCGTGCTCTTGGTCTGCACGCACAACAGCGCCGTGTGGTGGTCGTAGTCCTCGCGGCCGAGGTAGTGCACGTCGCCGGTGCCGACCAGGCTGCCGCCCATCTCGCGCGCGATTCTGACGATCCCCTCGTTGCACTTGTCCTGCGCCGCGAGGCCGTTCTTCTGCACCTCGAAGTAGACGTTCTCGGGACCGAACACGCGCTGCAGCTCGTCGGCGTGGGCGCGGGCCTCCTGCTCGCGGTCCTCGAGCAGGCGCTGGCAGAAGCGCGAGGCGAGACAGCCGGTGAGCGCGATCACGCCCTGCGAGTGGCGCTCCACCTGCGCCAGGTCGACCGTCGGCTTGCCGCGCTGCAGACCCTCCAGGAAGCCGGCCGAGGAGAGCTTCACCAGGTTGCGGTAGCCGGCGTCGTCGGCCGCGAGCAGCGTCAGGTGGTTGCGCTCGACCTTGCCCGTGGCCGTGTGGTCGTCGACCAGGTAGATCTCACAGCCGATGATCGGCTTGACGTCGTGCTTCTTGCACGCCTTGTACATCTCCACCGCGCCGTTCATCACGCCGTGGTCGGTGAGCCCGAGCGCCGGCTGGCCGAAGCGCGCCGCGCGTTCCGCCAGCGCGTCGATCTTGCACGCGCCGTCGAGCAGCGAGTACTCGGAGTGGACGTGGAGATGGGCGCAGGAGGTGCTGCTCACTGACATTGCATGCTAGGCGTCCGGGCGGCGGATGAGATCACCGCGTGCGCCGCTCGCGCCGCTGTTTGCGTCTTATCCGCATGCGCGCGAACCACGACAGGCTGTGCTTGTGCGCCGACGGCCGCGTGGGCGCCTCGGAGGCTTGCGGGGCCACCTCGGCGGCGGCCGGCGCGGGCGCCTCCGTAACAAGCGGCGCACGATGCGCGTCGGCGACGGCCGGGGCGTCAGCGGCCTCCTCAGCGCCGGCAGGCGCGTCGTCCTCCCCGTCGGCCGGTGGCGCGGCCTCCCCCTCCGGGGACAGTGCGGCACGCGCGCGAAGGCGCTCGACGGCGGCCGCCAGCGCGTCTGCCATCTCTGCGCCTCGCTCCTGCGGGGGCGCCGCTGGCCCGGTCTGTCGCACGAGCTGCGAGCGGGCGCTCTTGGCGCGCTCGTCGGCGACGAGCGCGGCGCTGACGCGGGCGACGATGCCCTTCATCTCCCCCAGCAGCAGCTCCATCCGGCGATGCCCCTCGCGCATGCTCTGCAGCAGCTGTTCGGAGCGCTCGCGCGCGACCCGCTCGCCGTCCAGCCCGCGCTGGATCTCGAGCGCCCGGCGCTCCAGCTCGCTCAGGCGCAGCTGCAGCTCGTGCTCTGAACGCCGCACCGAGGAGCGTTCGGAGGCCGCGACCTGCTCGGCCTCGGCGAGCTGGCGCTGCACGCCCTCCAGCCGCTGTGCGAGCTCGCGCGCGTCCTGCTCGCTCGCGTCCAGGCGCGCGCTCAGCCGCTCGATCTCCACGCGGCTCTCGCGATCGAAGCTCGCCAGGCGGTCCTCGGCCTCGACGCGCAGCTGCTGCTCGGCGTACTCGCGCTGCTTGACCCGCCGCAGCTCGTGCTCGCGCTCGAGCGCGGCCGCCCGCTCGGCCTCGAGCAGCTCGTCCGTCCGCGCGCGCTCCTGCTCGGCCTCGCGCATTCGCTGCTGCAGGCTGGCGACATGGCGTTCGAGCGTCTGCACGGTCGCTTCCGCCGCCTCGGCGCGGCGCATCAGCGCCGCCTCGCCGGTCTCGGCCGCGCGGCGCGCGCGGCGTTCGGCGAACAGGTCGCCCTCGCTGCGGCGCGGGCGACCCTCGGGCCCGCTGCCCTGTTCCCCGTTCGGCGTCTCGCTTCCCTCGGCCATCATGTCGAGCGCCAACCTAGACGGAGGGCCGGACGGCCAGTGCGCGCCGGGCGCGGTACCCGCGCGCGCCCGGCGCGCGCTCAGCCGGCCAGGCGTTTGCCGAGCACGGCCGCCGCCGTGAGCGTGGCCAGCGCGCCGGCGCCCGTCAGCGCGAGCTTGCGCTTGGACGGCAGACGCCGGCGCACGTACCACTTGGCGCCCCGCCAAGCGACGTACCCAAGGATGCCGTAGCGGCTTTTGTCGAACGACGCCATCTACGCGCCATGCTACCCCCGCCGCTGCTCGTTGCCCCGACGCTACTGGTTGCGCAGGCGCCAGGCCATCCGCGACTGCAGCGACCACAGCTCGATGAAGCCCGGCGAGGCGGTCTGCGAGAACAGCCCCCCGGACTCCGAGAACGACGCCAGGCTGGCGTCGTAGACGGCGTTGGGCGAGGAGCGCGTGACCACGCGCGCGTGGCCCTTGTACAGCTTCAGGCCGATCGTCCCGCTGACGCGCTCGTTGACCGCGTCCATGTAGGCGTCGAGGTCGCCGCGCAGCGGCTCCCACCACAGTCCGGCGTACACGAGGAAGGCCCACTGCCGGTCGAGCTGCGGCTTGAACTGGTTCTGGTGGATCGTGCAGACGAGGTGCTCGAGGTCCTGGTGGGCGGGCAGGATGATCGCCGCGGCGGGCGCCTCGTAGATGTCGCGCACCTTCAGCCCGACGATGCGGTCCTCGATGTGGTCGACGATGCCGACGCCGTGGCGCGCGCCGACGGCGGCGACCCGTTCGATCAGCTCGACCAGCCCCAGGCGCTCGCCGTCGAGCGCCACGGGCACGCCGCGCTCGAAGCTCAGCTCGATCTGCTCGGGCTCGTCGGGGGCCTCCTCGGGCCGGGTGACCAGCTGGAAGACGTCGTCCTCGGGCGCGTGCTCGAGATCCTCGATCCAGCGACCCTCGGAGGAGCGCCCCCAGAGGTTGTCGTCGATCGAGTACGGGGCGCCGCTCTCGGTGCCCTGGCCGGCCTTGACGGGGATGCCGTGCTCGCGCGCGTAGGCGAGCTCCTCCTCGCGGCCCATCTGCCACGAGCGCACCGGCGCGATCACCTTCAGCTCGGGTGCCAGCGTGGCGATCGTCGCCTCGATGCGCACCTGGTCGTTGCCCTTGCCGGTGCAGCCGTGGGCGATGGTGTCGCAGCCGCTGGCGCGCGCCTGTTCGACGGCCAGCTTGGCGATCAGCGGACGTCCGAGCGCGGTGAACAGCGGGTAGCCGCCGCCGTAGAGCGCGTTGGCCTTGATCGCGGGCGCGAGGTACTCGCGCGCGAACTCCTCTCGGGCGTCGAGGACGTGGCACTCCAGCGCTCCGAGCTGCATGGCCTTGCCCTTGATCACCTCGTAGTCCTCGCCCGGCTGGCCGAGGTTGACGGTCAGGCACACGACCTCGGCGTCGTAGGAGTCCTGTATCCACTTGAGCATCACGCTCGTGTCGAGCCCGCCGGAGTACAGCAACAGCACGCGATGGACGTGCTCGGGGTCGGCCTCGTAGGAGGCGCTGCGCTGCGTGGGGATCTGGCTCTCGCGGCTCACGGGCTGGAATCGTAGCCGTGGCCGCGTTCCATCATCGGATAGGTCGGCGGGGCGTCGCTGAAACCGAGCTTCGCGTACAGCCCCTGCGCGTCGGCGGTGTGCAGCAGCCAGCGCACCTCCGCGGCGAGCCCGTCGCGGGCTCCGTCGAGGATCTCGCGCACCAGCTCCAGCCCGAGCCCGCGACCGCGATGCTCGCGCAGCACGTAGACGTCGGCGAGGTATCCGACGACCACGCCGTCGGATACCACCCTGGCGAAGCCCACCTGCGCGCCGTCGTGGTAGAGACCCATCACCCGGCTGGAGCCGCGGATCGCGCGCTCGACGCGCTCGCGTGAGCGTCCCCGGCCCCAGTAGGACTGGCCGCTTATGAACGCGTGCACGGCATCCACGTCGATGCGAGTGGGATCGTCGTCGAGCTCGAAGCCGTCCGCGAGCGCGCGCCGCACCGTCAGCCCTCCAGCGCGAGCGCGAGCCGCGCGAGCGCCTCGTCGACGTCGGCCTCGGCGAGCGTCAGCGGCGGCAGCAGCCGCAGCGTGCTCGGCCCGGTGGCGTTCACCACCAGCCGCTGCTCGAGCAGCGCGCGGCGCACGACCGCGGGCGCCTGCACGTCCAGCTCGCACGCCAGCAGCAGCCCGCGACCGCGCACCTCGAGCACATGCGGCAGGCGCTCGAGCCCGGCGGCGAGCCGCTGGCCGAGATCGCGCACGCGCCCGAGCAGCTGCTCGTCGTCGGTCACCTCCAGCGCGGCGAGCGCGGCGCTGGCGATGACCGGCCCGCCGGCGAAGGTCGAGCCGTGGTCGCCCGCCACGAATACGTCGGCCAGGCGCTCGCCCGTGACCAGCGCGCCGATCGGCAGCCCGCCGCCGAGCGCCTTGGCGACGGTCATCGCGTCGGGGCGCACGCCGGTCTGCTCGTACGCCCATAGCGTGCCCGTGCGCCCCATCCCGCATTGCACTTCGTCGAACACGAGCGCCGCGCCGTGCTCGTCGCACGCCTCGCGCGCCGCCCTCAGCAGCTCGCCGGGAAGCACGTGCACGCCGCCCTCACCCTGGATCACCTCGACGAACACCGCCGCGGTGTCCCCGTCGACCGCCGCGCGCAGCGCGCCCGGCTCGGCGGCGACGGCGCGAAAGCCGGGGACCAGCGGCGCGAACGGCGCCTGCTTGGCCTCCTGCGGCGTGGCCGACAGCGCACCGAAGGTGCGCCCGTGGAAGGCGCCGTGCACCACCACCACGTCGCCGCCGTGCCTTGCCTTGCGTACGAGCTTGATCGCGGCCTCGTTGGCCTCCGCGCCGGAGTTGCAGAAGAACACCTTGCCGCCGAGGCTGCTCGCGGACAGGCGTGCGGCCAGGCGCATCGCCGGCTCGGTGTAGAACAGGTTGCTGACGTGCATCAGGCGCCCCAGCTGCGCGCGCGCCGCCTCGACCACGCGCGGGTGGCATTGGCCGAGGTTGGTGACGGAGATGCCGCACAGGAAGTCCAGGTACTCGTTGCCCTCGTCGTCCCACAGCCGCGTCCCCTCGCCGCGCACGAACTCCACCGGCAGGCGCGCGTAGGAGCCGATCACGCTCGTGCGCTCGAGCTGCTGGAGCTCGGCGAGGCTCACGAGCTCGCCTCTATCTTCGTGCCGATGCCGGCATCCGTGAACAGCTCCAGCAGCAGCGAGTGCGCGATCCGCCCGTCGAGGATGTGCGCGGCGCCGACGCCGGCGTTGATCGCCTCCACGCAGGCTTCGAGCTTCGGGCGCATGCCGCCGTCGAGGTGCGCCAGCGCGCTCTGCACCTGCTCGGCGCCGGCGTGGCCGATCAGGCTGGCGGGGTCGGCGGGGTCGGCCAGCCAGCCGGGGACGTCGGTGAGGAAGATCACCTTGTAGGCGCCCAGCGCGCCCGCGACCGCGCCGGCGGCCTCGTCGGCGTTGACGTTGTAGGAGTTGCCCTCGCGGTCGGCGCCGACGGAGGCGATCACGGGGATGTAGTCGCTGGCGATGTGCTCGATGACGCCGACGTTGACGCGCTCGATGCGCCCGACGAAGCCGATGTCCTCGCCTCCGGGCGCGGCGCGGCGGGCGACACGGAACAGCGAGCCGTCGTCGCCGCACAGGCCCACCGCCGGCTGGCCGTGGCGGTTCACGCGCAGGACGATCTCCTTGTTGACCTTCCCCACGAGCACCATCTTCGCCACCTCCACGGTGCTCTCATCCGACACGCGCAGGCCGCCGACGAACTCCACGGGTAGGCCCAGGCGCTCCATGTAGCCGGTTATCTCGGGGCCGCCGCCGTGCACCACGATCGGGTTCAGCCCGACGTACTTCAGCAGCACGACGTCGCGCGCGAACTCCTCGCGCAGCTCGGCGTCCTCCATCGCCGCGCCGCCGTACTTGATGACCACCGTCCTGCCGTGGAACTCCCTGATGTACGGAAGCGCCTCCAGCAGCGTGCCGACGTCGCGCATGCTCATCTCCTCAGGTTCCATAGTCGGCGTTGACGGATACGTACTCGTGCGAGAGATCGGAGAAGAACACCTCGGTTTCTGCGCCCTCTCCCTCCGAGGAGGATGCGCCGGGCAGCCCGATCTCGTACTCGACCTCCTCGGCCGCGACTGCGCGGGCGAGCGCGGGCTCGTCGTAGGGGATGGCGGCGCCGCCCGAGCACACCTGGATGCCCTCGATCGCGATGTCGACGGCGAGCGGCGCGGCCGGCTCGGGCGCGAAGGCGCTGCCACCGGCGAGCGCCCCGCCGACGGCCTGGACGATCCGTCCCCAGTTGGGGTCGCCGCCGTGCAGCGCGGCCTTGACGAGCGGGGAGTTGGCCACGGCCCGCGCGGCCGCCTCGGCGACCTGGAGATCGCCGCCGCGCACGAGCACGCGCGCGATCCGCCGCGCGCCCTCGCCGTCGGCGATCATCATGATCGCGAGCGCGCGCAGCAGCGCGTCGAGCGCCTCGCCGAAGCGCAGCTCGTCCTCGCTCTCGGGGGCGATGCTCACGCCGCTCGCGCCGGAGCACATGAGGATGGCGGTGTCGTTGGTCGACAGCTGCCCGTCGACGGACGCGCGGTCGAAGGAGCGCTTGACGCACACGCCCAGCAGCAGGTCGGCGGTCTCGGGCGCGAGCGCGGCGTCGGTCTCGATGAAGCACAGCATCGTGGCGAAGCGCGGCGAGATCATGCCGGCGCCCTTGCACTGGGCGTTCAGGCGCACCGTCCCCGACGGCAGCGCCACCTCGAGGTTGGCGCGCTTCTCGAACGCGTCGGTCGTCTGGATCGCCTGCTGGAAGGCCGCGTCGCCGGCGGGGCTCAGGCGCTCGCGCGCGTGCAGGATGCCCTTGAGCACGGCGTCGACGGGGAGCAGGTGGCTGATCGAGCCGGTCGACGCGAGCGCGACCTCGGCGGGGTCTACACCGGCGGCGAGCGCCGCCGCCCCCTGCGTCTTGGCGGCGTCGTCGAGCCCGCGCCGGCCGGTGGCGGCGTTGGCGCAGCCCGAGTTGGCGAGCACCACGCGCAGGGCGTCCAGCCGGCAGCGCTCGCGGCTGACGAGCACGGGCGCGGCGGGCGCGGCGGTGGCGGTGAAGCGCGCGGCGCTGACGGGCGTCGGCGCATCGCACACCAGCAGCCCGACGTCGGGCTTGCCGCTGCGCTTGATGCCGGCGGCGGCGCCGGCGGCGCGGAACCCGGCGGGCAGCCCGCTGTCGTGCGCGAGCTCGCGCACGTGCGCCGGCGCGGGCACCCAGCGCGAGCGGAAGAAGGGCCGCGGGGCGCTCTGCTGCTCGCTGTCGGTCGCGCTCACAGCAGTCCTCTCGTCTCGGGGAGTCCGAACATCAGGTTGAGGTTCTGCACGGCCTGCGAGGAGGTCCCCTTCCAGAGGTTGTCGATCGCGCCGAACGCGACCACCTTGCCGGTGTGCTCGTCGGCGGCGGCGAACACCCTGCAGTAGTTGGTCTCGCGGACCTCGAGCACGCCGGGAGGGGCCTCGACGACCTCCACGAACGGCTCGTGCGCGTAGGCGTCGGCGTACATGGCGCGCAGCTCCTCGGCGGCGAGCTGACGCGTGGTGGTGACGTAGCAGCTGACCATCTCGCCCTCGTCGAGCGGCACGAGGTGGGCCTGGAACTGGACCCGCAGGTCCGGGTGGGCGGGGTCCCCCGGCGCGGACGATGCGAGGCCGGCGAGCTGCTCCTCGATCTCGGGTGTATGCCTGTGCGCGGCGACCTTGTAGGGGACGATGTTCTCGCCGGCGATCGACAGGTGTGTGGTCTCGTCGAACACGCGCCCGGCGCCGGAGATGCCCTGCTTGGCGTCGATCACCAGATCGGCGATCAGCCCGGCGCGCGCGAGCGGCGCGAGCGCGAGCAGCGACGCCGTGGGGTAGCAGCCGGGGTTGGCGACGATGGCGGCGCCGGCGATCCGCTCGCGGTGCAGCTCGGTCAGCCCGTAGACGGCGTCGCCGAGCAGCTCCGGGCGCGGGTGCTCGCCGTACCAGCGCTCGTACGTGGACAGCGAGCCCAGGCGGAAGTCGGCGCTGAGGTCGACCACGCGCGCGCCGAGGTCGCGCAGCGCTCCCACGGTGGGCGCGGCGGCGGCGTGAGGATAGGCGACGACCGCCGCGTCGATGCCGTGCAGCCGCTCCAGCTCGAGCGGCTCGATCGTCAGCGGCACGCGATAGCGCGGGTACACCTCCTGCAGCCGCCTGCCGAGCTCCGAGCGCCCGGTGACGGCGACGAGCTCGAAGTCGGGATGGCGCCAGAGCAGGTGCGCGGCGAGCGCGCCGGTGAAGCCGGTGGCGCCGGCGACGATCACCCGCGGCCCACCGTCGGCGTGCTGCTGGGCGCCGGCGCTAGCCACGCAGCTCACCCCCGAGCTGCTCGAGCGCGGCGACGATCTTCGCTCGCACCGGCTCGATGTCCTCATCGGTGAGCGTGCGATCGAGGGCGCGGAAGGACAGCGCGAGCGCCAGCGAGCGCCTTCCCTCCCCCACCTGCTCGCCGGTGTACACGTCGAACACGCTCACCTCGTCCAGGGTCTCGCCCGCCGCCCCACGCACGGCCTCGAGCACGCGCTCGCCGGCGAGCGACTCGGGCAGCGTCACCGCGAGGTCCCGGCGCAGCGGCGGGAACGGGCCGAACGCGGTGAACTCAACGACCGGCGCGGCGAGCGCGGCGAGCTTGCCGAGGTCGATCGCGAACGCGGCGGTGCGCTGCAGGTCCCACGCGCCCGCGACCAGCGGGTGCAGCTCGCCGACGAAGCCCAGGCGCACGGGGCCGTCGCCGTCGGCGTCGGCGAGCGCGGAGCCGGCGCTGGGCGTGGCCATGACGGCGGCGCTGCGCCCGGGGTGCAGGAACGGCCAGGCGCCATCCTGCGCCGACCACTCGACGTGGAAGCGCTCGAGCAGCGCTTCGAGCAGCGCCTTGGCGGCGAAGAAGTCCGCCTCCACCCTCTGCGAGCGCCACGAGCGCGGGGCGAGCGCGCCGCTCAGCAGCACGCCGAGGCCGTGGTGCTCGTCGGCGGGGAACTCGTGCGTGGCGCGGCCCTGAGAGGGGCCGTGGGCGTGCGCGCGGTACACCGTGCCCGACTCGAAGATCGCGACGTCGGGGCCGTTGCGCGAGACGTTGTGCCGCGCGGCGTCGAGCAGCGAGCCGAGCAGCGTGGGGCGCAGGATCGACTGGCTCTCCGACAGCGGGTTCTCGAGCGTGACGACGCGCCGCAGGGGATGCTCCCCCTCTGGGGAGGATGCGCCTCCCAGCAGCAGCCGGTCGAGCAGCTCGGGGTCGGTGAAGCTCCAGCCGACGATCTCGCGCAGGCCGCGGCCGACCAGCGCGTCCTCGGCGGCGCGGCGCACGCGTTGCGCGTGCGTGAGCCTGCCGGCGGCGCCGCGGCGCGCGGGCAGCGTCGCGGGCAGCCGCTCGACGCCGTCGATGCGCGCGACCTCCTCGATCAGGTCGATCTCGCGCGTGACGTCGTCGCGGCGCAGCGCGGGCACGTTCACGTCGAGCCCGTCGTCGGTGGACTGGGTGGCGAAGTCGAGGGCGGCGAGAATCTGCGCCTGGCGTTCGCGTGCGACGGGCACGCCGAGGATCGCCCGCAGGCGCGCCTCGCGCAGCCGGATGGTCGGCCGCTGCGCGATCCAGCCCTCCCCCTTGAGGCCGAGGTCGATGGTGCCGGGCACCACGCGCGCACCGCACAGCTCGATCATCAGCAGCGTGGCGATCGCCTGAGCGTGCATGCACTGCTCCGGCTGAAGGCCCTTCTCGAAGCGCCCGGAGGCCTCGCTGCGCAGGCCGAGCGCCAGCGAGCTGCGATGGATGTTGGGGCCGTTCCAGGTGGCGACCTCCATCAGCACGCGCGTGGTGTCCGGCTGCACCTCCGAGCGCGCACCGCCCATCAGACCGGCGATCGACGTGGGGCCGTCGGCGTCCTCGATCACGACCATCTCGGAGTCGAGCGTGCGCGTCTGGGAGTCGAGCGTCTGCACCTGCTCGCCGGCGTGAGCGCGGCGCACCACCAGTCGCGCGCCGGCGACGCGGTCGAGGTCGAACGCGTGCAGCGGCTGCCCGCTGAGCAGCATCGCGTAGTTGGTGATGTCGACGACGTTGTTGATCGGCCGCTGCCCGGCGGCGCTGAGCCTCGCCTTCAGCCACGGCGGCGAGGGCGCGATCGTGACGTCCTCGAACACGCGCGCGGTGAAGCGCGGGCACAGCTCGGGGCACTCGAGGATCACCTCGGCGCCCGCCACCGGCCCATCCGATCCCCGATCGTCCTCCCAGGGCGCGTCGGCGAGCGGCGCGCTGGCCGCTGTGCCGTCGGTGGCGGCGTGCAGCTCGCGCGCGACGCCGTAGACGCCCAGGCAGTCCGGCCGGTTGGTGGTGATCTCTAGCTCGAGCACGTCCATGGAGATCGCGAGCGCGTCCGCGAGCGGCGTGCCGGGCGCGAGCTCGGCGTCGATCATCAGCTCGTCGAGCACGAGTATTCCCTCCGAGCCTGCGCCGATCTGCAGCTCTGACTCCGACAGGATCATCCCTTCGGAGACGACGCCGCGGAGCTTCGCCTGGCGCAGCTTGGTCCCGTCGGGCATGACCGCGCCGGGCCGCGCGACCGCGACGGTCTGCCCGGCGGCGACGTTCGGGGCGCCGCAGACGATCGTCGCCGGCGAGCCATCACCGTCGCCCTCGCCGTCGCCGAGATCGACGCTGCACACCTTCAGGCGGTCGGCGTCGGGATGGCGCTCGGCGCTGAGCACGCGACCGACGACGAAGCCGTCGATCGAGGGCACGCCGTGGTGGTGGATCGCCTCGACCTTCGTGCCGGTCATCGTCAGACGCTCCTCCACCCCGTGCACGTCCAGCGGCGGGTCGCAGTACTCACGCAGCCACGGCAGCGGCACCCTCATGTGAACTGCTCCAGGAAGCGCAGGTCATTCTCGTAATAGAGCCGCAGGTCGGGGATGCCGTGCTTGAGCATGGCGATCCGCTCGACGCCCATCCCCCACGCGAACCCCTGCACCTTCTCGGGGTCATAGCCGGGGGCGTTGGCGTCGGTGGTGGGTACGTGCGCGTAGACGTTGGGGTCCACCTCTCCCGCGCCGAGCACCTCCAGCCAGCCCTCGCCCTTGCACAGGTAACAGCGCGAGCCATCTCTGAGAAAGCCCTTGCCATCGCAGTGAAAGCAGGAGACGTCGACCTCGACGCTGGGCTCGGTGAACGGGAAGAAGTGCGGGCGCAGGCGCACGTCGCGCGCATCGCCGAACACCGCGCGCGCGAACTCCAGCAGCGTTCCCTTGAGGTCCGCGAGCGTGATGTCCTCGTCGACGGCGAGGCCCTCGATCTGGTGAAACTGGGGCGTGTGGGTGGCGTCGGAGTCGGGCCTGTACACGCGCCCGGGGATGACCACGTACAGCGGCGGCGGGTGGGCTTCCATCGCGCGCACCTGCATCGGCGAGGTGTGCGTGCGCAGCACCAGCTCGGGCTCCCCCGGCGGGGTGTTGACGTAGAACGTGTCGCTGCGCGCCCGCGCGGGGTGCGTGGGGCTGTGGTTGAGCGCGTCGAAGTTGTAGTGAACGCTCTCCACCTCGGGCCCCTCCATGACGGTGAAGCCGAGACCGAGGAAGATGTCTTCGAGCTCGCGCCGCGTGGCGGTGAGCACGTGCAGGCGACCGATCGGCTGCGGCGGCGCGCCGGGCAGCGTGACGTCGACGCGGTCGGCCAGCAGCCGGCCATCGAGCTCGGCGACGGCAAGCTCGTCGCCGCGCGACTGGATCAGCGCCTCGAGCGCCTGGCGCGCCTGGTTGGCGGCCTTGCCGACGGCGCCGCGCTGCTCGGGCTCGAGCGCGGCGACCCCGCGCAGCATCTGCGGCAGCTCGGCCTTGCGTCCGAGGTAGCGCACGCGCAGCTCCTCCAGCGCCTCGCTGGTGGGGGCGGCGGCGATGGCGCTGCCGGCCTCCTCGCGCAGCGCTTGGATGCGATCGATCATGACGGGCGGACCGTATCGTTCTCCCGCCCGGGCGGGCGGGACCTCGTCGTCATCTCATACAGCGCCACCGTGGCGGCCATCGCGGCGTTGAGCGAGTCCGAGGCGATGGGGATGCGCGCGCTGCGCTCGCACCCGGCGATCACGTCATCCGGCAGCCCCTCGCGCTCGGCGCCGACGAGCAGCGTGATCGCGCCCGCGCCCGGCCCCGCGTCGCCCGCGCCGCTCGCGCCCGGCCCGCGCAGCAGCTCGTCCGCCTGGGCGCGCAGCGCGACCCGTTCTCCGGGCAGTTGGGTGAGGTCGCTGACGCGCGCGAGCGCGACGGTGAAGATCGCGCCCATGCTCGCGCGCACGGCCTTCGCGCCGTGCGGATCGGCGCAGCCGGGGCCGAGCGCGACGCAGGAGGCGCCGAACGCCTCGGCGGAGCGCAGGACGGTGCCGACGTTGCCGGGATCGCCGACACGGTGCAGATACACGCACAGGGGCCCGACGGCGGGCGCCCAGCGCTGCTCGTAGACGGCGATCACGCGCGTGCCAGAGCCGAGCGCGGAGACGCTCGCGAGCGCGGAGCGCTCGACATCATGGAAATCGTCGTCGCCGAGTCCCGAGCCGGCCAGCCGGTAGCCCTCGAGCGCCGGGCGCCGGGCGCGCTCGGCGGCGGCGATCAGATCCTCGCCTTCGGCCAGGAACGTGCCGGTGCGCGCGCGCCCGCGCTTGGTGTGCAGGTGGCGCACGGCCTTCAGGCGGGGGTTGTGTGGGGATGCGATCTGGCTCATGTCGGTGTCGGGTTGTTCTTTGCTGCTGTGTCTCTTCCTTGCTTCTCCAGGTCGTGTGATGCCAACAAAAAGGGCGCCGGTCCTTTGCAGGAGCGACGCCCGGGAGGCTGTCTGTCGATTGCCGGGTCCCCGGCTACAGCGGGGTCAGGCAGCCGACGCCTCGCGGGCGACCTCGGCAAAACGTCGGAACGCGTCGGCGTCGCGCACGGCGATGTCGGCGAGCACCTTGCGGTCCAGCTCGACGCCCGCCAGCTTCAGGCCGTGCATCAGCTGCGAGTAGCTCATGCCGTTGACGCGCGCGGCGGCGTTGATGCGCGTGATCCACAGCCTGCGGAAGTCGCGCTTGCGGTTGCGCCTGTCGCGGTAGGCGTACGCTTCCGCCTTCAGCAAGGCCTCCTTGGCACGGCGGTAGTTGGAGTGCGCCTCGCCGCGGAAGCCCTTGGCGCGCTCGAGCGTCGCCCGGCGCTTCTTGCGCGCGCCCACGGAGCGCTTGACGCGCGTCACTTGCCCACCCCCAGCATGCGCTTGATGCGCGGCGCGTCGTCTGCGGAGACGATCATCGCCTCGCCCAGCTGGCGCTTGTGTTTGGGCGACTTCTTCTCGAGGATGTGGCTCGTGAAGGCGTGGCGACCGCGCACCTTGCCGGTGGCGGTGACTTTGAAGCGCTTCTTGGCGCCGGAGTGTGTCTTCATCTTGGGCATCGCGAGCCGTTGATTATGACACGGTGCTGCCGGTAGCCGCGGCGCCGCCGCTCTCGACGGGCGGCGGAGCGTCCTCCACATGCGGAGCGAGCGCCCCGGCGGCGACGTCCCCCACGTGCGGCTGGTGCGTCTCGTGCGCCTCGGCGGTGGGCGCCTCACCCTCGGTGCCCTCTCCCCCCTCGCCGGCGAGCTTGCCGCTGAGCACGGCTTTGGAGGGCGCCATCATCATGGTCATGTTGCGCCCTTCCTGCATGGGGCGCTGCTCGACGACGCCGAGGTCGGCCAGCTCCTCGGCGAGCCGGTCGAGGATGGCGGTGCCGCGCTCGGGGTGGGTGACCTCGCGCCCGCGGAACATGATCGTGACCTTGACCTTGTCCTTGTGCTTGAGGAAGCGCTCGACGTGGTGCTTCTTGGTGTCGTAGTCGTGCTCGGCGATCTTGGGGCGGAACTTGATCTCTCTGACGGTGATCTGCTGCTGGTGCTTGCGCGCCTGCTTGACCTTCTGCGCCTGCTCGTACTTGTACTTGGAGTAGTCGAGCACGCGGCACACGGGCGGGCGCGCCTCGGGGGCGACCTCGACGAGGTCGAGTTCGCGTTCCTGGGCGAAGACGAGCGCGTCGGCGGTCTTGAGCACGCCGATCTGCTGCCCCTGGTCGTCGATGAGACGCACCTCGGGCACGCGGATACGCTCGTTGATCCTCGTCGTGTCCCGCTCGGGCGGGCGCCGGTCGAAGCGGCGGGGAACCGGCACTAGCTGTGGTGGCCGCGTGTCAAGCTATCGCTACGCTTGGCGTTCTGAGGATTTGCGGGGCTTCAATGGGGCGGATTATAGCTCTCCTTGCACGCGCTGTGCGAACTCCGTGATGGAAATGGCGCCGAGGTCGCCGCCGTGGTGCTCGCGCACGGACACCGTGCCGTCCCCTTGCTCGCGCTCGCCGACGACCAGCATGTACGGGATCTTGCGCAGCTCCGCCTCTCGGATCTTGCGCCCGATCGACTCGCTGCGAGCGTCGAGCTCGACGCGAAGCTCGTCGTTGCGCAGGCTGTCTCTGACACTGGCGGCGTACTCGTTGAAGCGATCGGACACGGGCAGCACGATCGCCTGCACGGGCGCGAGCCACAGCGGCAGCTCGCCGGCGTAGTGCTCGATCATGATGCCGATGAAGCGCTCGTAGGAGCCGAACATCGCGCGGTGGATCATCACTGGCGTGTGCTCCTGGTTGTCGGCGCCGGTGTAGCTGAGCTCGAAGCGCGCGGGCATGGAGTAGTCCAGCTGCACGGTGCCCAGCTGCCAGGAGCGCCCGAGCGAGTCGGTCATGTGCACGTCGATCTTGGGCCCGTAGAAGGCGCCGTCACCGGGATTCAGCTCGTACTGCAGGCCCATCTCCTCGAGCACGCGCGTCAGCTTGTCCTCGGCGCGGTCCCACATCTCGTCGCTGCCGACGCGCTGCTGGGGACGGGTGGAGAGCTCGAGCTTGACATCGAAGTCGAACAGCCTGTAGGTGTCGAAGGCCATCTGCAGGCAGCCGCGGACCTCGTCCTGCACCTGCTCCTCGGTGCAGAAGATGTGGCCGTCGTCCTGGGCGAAGTGGCGCGCGCGCAACAGCCCGTGCAGCACGCCGGAGGCCTCGTTGCGGTGCAGCAGGCCGGGCTCGGAGTAGCGGATGGGCAGGTCGCGATAGGAGTGCCTGGAGAGGCCGAACAGCTGGCAGTGGCCGGGGCAGTTCATGGGCTTGACGCCCATCTCGCGTCCCTCGACGTCGATGGTGAACATGTTCTCGCGGTACTTGCCCCAGTGCCCTGAGGTCTTCCACAGCTCGGCGTCGAAGATCTGCGGCGTCTTGACCTCGCTGTAGCCGCGCTCGGCGCCCATCCGCCGCGAGAGCCCGACGAGCGCGTTGAACACGCTGGCGCCGGCGGGCAGCCAGAAGGCGGCGCCGGGTGAGACCTCGGAGAAGGCGAACAGCCCGAGCTCGCGCCCGAGCTTGCGGTGATCGCGCGCCTTGGCCTGCTCGATTCGCTCGAGGTGCTGCTCGAGCTCGGCGTTGGTGAAGAACGCGGTGCCGTAGATGCGCGTGAGCATCGTCCTGGTGGAGTCCCCGCGCCAGTACGCGCCGGCGAGCGACTGCAGCTTGAAGGCGCCCACCGTCTTGGTGCTGGGCGCGTGCGGGCCGCGGCAGAGGTCGGTGAACGGCCCGTTGGTGTACAGCGAGACGGTGCGCAGCGGCTCGCGGTGCAGGCTCTGCTCGGCGGCGCTGACGAGGTCGTCGATCAGCTCGACCTTGTAGTCCTGGCGCTCGGCGAGGAAGCGCTCGCGCGCCTGCGCTACGGGCACGTCCTGGCGCTCGAAGACCTCCTGCGCCTTGATGTGCGCGCGCATGCGCTCTTCGATCTGCGGGAAGTCCGCCTCGGAGATGGCGGTGCCGTCGGGGAACTCGAAGTCGTAGTAGAAGCCGTCGTCGATCGGCGGCCCGATCGAGATCTTGACGCCGGGGTATAGCTCCATGACCGCCGCGGCGAGCACGTGCGCGGCGTCGTGGCGGATCAGCTGCAGGGCCTTCGGCCCGCTTTTATTGGTGAGGATGGCGAGGTGGGCGCCGTCGGGCAGTGGGCGCGCCAGGTCGCGCAGCTGTGAGCCATTGCCGCCGTCTGAGTCTGCGACCGCGGTGAGCTCGACGGCGAGCGCGGCGCGGGCGAGCCCGGCGCCGATCGCGGCGGCGGCGTCGGCGCCGGTGGCGGCGTCGGGCAGCTCGAGCTGGTTGCCATCGGGGAGTGTGACGTGGATCGACATCGCAGCGCTGGAGGCTACCCGGCTGTGGTGGGGCTTCGCAGTAGCGCCCGCGCGCGGTGTATAGCCATTGTTAGACACTGCGCGCTGCGAGAGATATTCATCAGACGACGACGGGCGGCCGAGCGCCCCGCGGGGCTCAGGCGATCTGCCAGAGGGCGTCGTCGGCGAGCGCCTCGCGCTTGACGGCGCCTGCGCCGAGCAGCTCGATCAGGGCGCGCTCGGCGGCGTCGCGGTCGGGCAGCTGGTTGTTCTGGGCGAGGATGGCGGCGACCTCGGCGGTGACGAGTCCGGCGGGGAAGCGCCGCAGCGCCTCGATCGGCTCAGCGGGCGGATCCTCGCGCGCGAGCGTGGGGTCGAGGTTGGCGATCAGCACGTCGTAGGCCTCGATCGTCTGAAAGCCGCCGGCCTCCAGGCGCTGTCCGCCGGCGCTGTGGAAGACGAGCGAGGGCGCGGAGTAGCGCACGGGGCCGTCGGTGTTGCGCGCCTTGCCCTGGAAGTCGGTCGGCCCGCCCTCGGCGCTGCGCGTCTGCTCCTTGTCGTCCTCGTAGGCGGCGACGGTGGCGGGGTCGTCGATCGCGGCGATCACAGCGTCGACGTCGAGCTCAGGTACGCGCGCGAGCGCTTGGGCGATGTCGGCGTCCTGGTCGAGCAGCAGCGGGGTGGTGAACCAGGCGAGCTGCAGCGCGCGCAGCACCTCGTCCTCGCGTCCGGGGTGGTGCAGGCGCGTGGCTACGATCGCGCGGCAGGCGCGCGAGGTGGCGGTGACGCGCTCGCGCGGCGCCATCAGCAGCGGCATGCCGAAGCGCCGGAAGTAGCTCTGCTGGCCGATCGTCGAGCGCGTTGGCGTGTAGCCGGCGTCGAGGTAGCGCTGCGGGTCCTCGGCCAGCCCGATCGTGACCAGCCGCCAGTCGAGCTGCGCGCCGTAGCGCCAGCGCAGCACGGCGAGCGCGGGGCTGGCGGAGTAGGCGAACGGGCAGCCCGGGTCGGTGAAGTGGGTGACGGTGATCGCGCTCACACAGCAATGATTGCACGCGCAAGCAATTTCCGCGCCGACACCCCCGCGATAGCGCGCCTGCCTGCTGTGCCGAAGCCTTCAAGTAGCCGGCACGGGCGCCGGGAGGCGCACCGTGCCGACCTTGGCCAGCGCCTTCTGTGGGGATGGCGCGACAGCAGCAAAATACCAGCAGTTCGCACTCTGGATCTTGCTACTCACGAAATGCGAATGTTTCTGATTATGTCCGCCCCCATCCAGGCAGATCCCGCGCTGGCGGCCACCGTGCGGCGCATGCGCGTCGAGCTGGGCTACACCCAGGAGGACCTCGCGCACAGGGCCGAGCTGACGGTGGCGGCGTTTGCGCGCATCGAGCGCGGCCACGCGAACCCCACGTGGACCACCGTCAGGCGCATCGCGGCGGCGCTGGAGGTCAGCTTGAGCGGCCTGGCGGAAGCCATCGAAGGCCACAAGCCGCGACCCTGAGCCGACCCCTTACGCCGGCTCAGGCGTCTCCAGCGCGCGCAGGTGCTCATCCACGCGCCGCACCCATTCCTCTGAGACCTCGTCGGCCTGCACCGACAGGCGCGGCGCCTCGACGACGAGGTCGGCGGGCGCGGGAATCCCAAGGTGGACCAGGACACGGCGGATCACCGCGTCGGTGCTCTCGGCGAGCTCCTCGTAGGTGATCTTCAGCGGCTCGTAGCCGAGCCCGAGGAAATAGGCGTCCCACGAGGCGTCGTGGGCGGTCAGCAGACGCACGAGGTAGTTGATCGCGCGGAAGGAGAACACGAGCTCGACCGGGCGCTTGACCTCCTCGCCGGCCTCGCGCTTCCAGGCCTGCGTCTGCACCGCCTTCCACAAGGACACCGCCTGGCGAATCTTGTTCTGGCGCGTGATCTGCACGTAGCGCAGGCCGGGGAACGCGCGGGCGAGCAGCTCGGGCAGCGGCCGTCCGCCCATACCTTCGATCCCCCGCAGCAGCTGGGCGAAGTCGCCCAGGTACCCCCACATCAGCTTGGCGGCGAACACGCCGTTGGGCGTGGTCCCCCGCGCCAGGGCCCACGCGAGGTACTGGTCGTAGGTGTCGGGGTGCCACAGCGGGTTGGGTTTGGCCGCTCCGTCTGGCATCTCGCGGAAGGCCAGGCGTTCGACGATGTTCGCGTGGCGCTCGGGATCGAAGTACTCGTGCGGCCGGCGCGGCAGTCCCGACCAGCGCAGCGCCTCGAAGTACTCCTCCGGATGACCGGCCACTCCCGTCTGGTTGAGCGCATGGCAGAGTAGAGTGCTGCCGCTTCGCGGCGTGGCGCACACCAGATAGGACAGCATCGGCGTCATCGTCCCAATACCCGATCAAGCAGACTGACTTGGTGGACAATACAGTGACCAGCCGACCGAACATCCTCTACCTGCACTCCCACGATACAGGCCGTTATGTTCAACCCTACGGCGAGCCCGTGCCGATGCCCAACGTGCAGGCGCTGGCCGACCAGGGCGTGCTGTTCCGCCAGGCGTTCTGCGCGGCGCCCACGTGCTCGGCCAGCCGCGCGTGCCTGCTGACGGGCCAGTACGGTCAGACCAACGGGATGCTGGGGCTCGCCCACCGCGGCTGGTCGCTGCGTGACTACCGCCACCACATCGTCAACGTGCTGCGCGGCGCCGGCTACACCTCGACGCTGATCGGCGAGCAGCACATCTCCAAGGAGCCGGAGGTGATCGGCTACGACGAGGTGATGAAGGTCCCGACGACGCGCGTGGACACGGTGGCGCCGCTGGCGATGGAGGTGCTGCGGCGCAAGCGCGATCGTCCGCTGTTCGTGTCGGTCGGCTTCTTCGAGACCCACCGTGAATTCCTCGGCCCCGGCTCGCTGCGCGACGTTCACTACTCAAAGCCGCCGAACAACCTGCCGGACACGCCGGAGGTGCGCTCGGACGTGGCCGCGTTCAAGGCCAGCGCGCGATCGCTCGACCACGGCGTGGGCATGGTGCTGAACGAGCTCGACGCCTGCGGGCTGGCGGAGGACACGCTGATCATCTTCACCACCGATCACGGGATGCCGTTTCCGGGGGCGAAGGCGACACTGTACGACCGTGGTCTGGGCGTGATGCTGATCCTGCGAGGGCCCGAGCCGTTCCACGGCGGTCGCGTGAACGACGCGCTGGTGTCACACATAGACATCTACCCGACGGTGTGCGAGTACCTTGGGATCGAGCGCCCGCCGTTCCTGGAAGGGGTGTCGCTGCTGCCGATGCTCCGGGGCGAGACTGACAGCGTGCGCGAGGAGGTGTTCGCGGGCTCCACCTGGCACGCCGCGTATGAGCCCCAGCGGGCGATCCGCACCGCCCGCCACAAGCTCATCCGCCGCTGGGGCGATCGTCTGACGCCGGTGCTGCCCAACACCGACGACGGCCCGAGCAAGGACCTGCTGATCCGCAACGGCTGGGCGCAGATGGAGATCGCCAAAGAGCAGCTGTACGACCTGGTGTTCGACCCCAACGAGGCCGACAACCTCGTCGGCGACCCCGCCCACGCGGCGCTGCTCGCGGACCTGCGCACCCGCCTGGAGCGGTGGATGCGCGACACCAAGGACCCGCTGCTGGCCGGCCACGTGGACCCGCCGCCGGGCGTGGAGATCAACCTCCCCGACCAGCTGTCGGCGACGGAACCGACGATCGTGGTCGAGTGACGGCGCCCGCCGTCCTCTCCCCTCCCTCGCTCAGCCGGCGCGCCGGCTGAGGAAGTCCACGAGCAGCCCGGCGCTGCGCTCGGGCTCATCGTCCCACACGAAGTGCCCCGCGCCGTCGATGACCGCGAGCTCGGAGCCAGCCAGCTCCGCGTGGAAGCGATGCGCCATCGCGACTCCCGCGAAGCGGTCGCGCTCCCCCCACACGACCAGCACCGGCAGCTCGAGCGCGGCGAGGCGGCCCTCGTAGGGCAGGAGCTTGTGGAAGTCGCCCGAGCGGTACAGCTCCAGCTGCGCGAGCCGGCGCGTGTCGTCGGCGAACGCCTTCCAGTACTCCGTGATCGCGCGCTCGCTGATGCCGCTGGACACGGCCGACATCGCGGCGGCGAAGCCCTCGCGCGTGTACGCGCGGATCAGCTGCTCGCCCTCCCCCGGCGTGCGCATGACGTTCGCCAGATCGTGCCAGCGCCGGTCGGAGAAGAAGCCGCCGTCGGAGATGACCAGCGCGCTCGCCGCGCCGGGGTTATCACAGGCCCAGCGCAGCCCGATCATCACGCCCCAGTCGTGCGTGACGAGCGCCACCGGGCCGAGCTCCAGCTCGCGCACGAAGCGCCCGAGCGCCTGCGTGTGGGACTCCCAGGAGCCCGACTCACCCGGCTTGGAGTCGCCGTAGCCGGGCAGGTCGGGCGCGAGCGCGCGCCAGCCGGCGTCGCCGAGCGCGCCGAGCGCGTGCTCCCACATGAACGAGGACTCGGGATAGCCGTGCACGAGCAGCGCCACGCGCGTGGGTGGGCCTGAATCCTTGCCGGCCTCCCGGTAGGCCAATCCCCCCGCACGCGCCACCCCGCTCACGCGCCGCAGTCTACGGCGCTACGCTCAAGCGACCGTGAGCAGGCACACGACAGAGCAGCCTGAGACGATCGCGGCCGAAGACCTCGGCGTGGCGATCGACCGCGACGGCGAGGTGCCGATCGGCGTGCAGCTGGCATGGGCGCTGCGCACGCGGATCGCCGAGCGGCGCTTCGCCCCCGGCCAGCGGCTGCCCGGCCTGCGCGATCTGGCGCAGGCGACGGGCGTGAACGTGAACACCGCGCGCGCGGTGTACCAGCGCCTCGAGCAGGAGGGCCTGATCGAAAGCCAGCAGGGCAGCGGCACGTTCGTCGCGGCCAGCGCGCGCGAGGCGTCGGAGGCCGGCAGCATCGCGGCGAGCGCGGCGCGCAGGGCGCGTCGCATGGGCGTGGACCCGCGCGAGGTGGCGGCGGCGCTGTACGTGTCATCACAGCCACTCGCCTCCAGCGAGCAGCCGGCAGCGGCGCGCCGGGCGCTGCTGCGCGACCAGATCACGGTGCTGGAGCGGGCGTTGGGGGAGCTCGAAGCCGCCCACCCTGGCGTCGTGGCGCCCTGCGGCGACGTCCAGCCGACAGCCGGGCCGGCGCTGCTGGACGCAGGCGAGCTCGAGCAGGTGCGCGCGGGGCTGGTGCGCCGCCTGGCGAGCGTGCAGGCGGCGATCGACGCGCTCACGGCGCCCGGCCGGGCATCCGCCCCGGGCGGGGCCTCCGCGGCAGATCATCCGGCCGCGCCCGACAAGCAGTCGACGCCGAGCGAGAGCGCGCCCCGCTCGCAGACGCAGCCCGCCCGTGCGAAGCAGCGAGCCCGCCCGCGCGCGGCGCCGGCGGGCGCGTGAGCGAGATGGGCGGCGGCGAGCGATGAGCGGCGGAACGTATTACGTGCTCGTGGTCGTCGGACTGCCGGTGGCGATCCTCGCGATCGCGATGCTCGCCGGGCACTTCCACCGGAATGACGACGAGCGGCTGCTCGACTGGACGCCGACCCGCTCGCCGCGAAGGGAAGCGGAGCTGCAGGCCGGTGACGTCCAGCAGATGCTCGGCGCGGTGAACCGCTATCGACGCATGCGCGGTGCGAGCGAGCGCTCGCTCGAGCAGGTGAGCGAGCACACGTGGGCGGGCCTGGAGCGCTACGAGGAGCCGTGATCGCGGCGGCTCATCGACGGTCGATCCGGTGCGCGCGACCGCACGGATTTGCCCCGGTCGCCTCCAACACGCGTCTAGCGATCAACGTGCGTCGAGTGGCGCTGATAGCGTCGAGCTGGTGAGTCGATCCTCAGATCGCAACGCTCGGCGCGCGGCCGCACGCCCGCAGCGTGGCGCGCGCGCCCTTTTGCGCCGCTGGCGCTTGGCGACGCTCGTTGGCGTGTGCGCCGCCGCGGCGCTGGCGCCGATGAGCTACGCCAACTCCGACAAGACGAGCGCGTCAGCCGCGGGCATCTCCTCGGAAGAAGCGCAGGAGCTCGCGCGCGACAATCGAGGCCTGTATGTGGCGTTCTGTCCACGAGGGCTGGAAGCGGCGAGCATCGCCTCCAGCCGAGCGCCGACCGCGCCGCCGGCGCAGGTGGCGATGGCCAGCCACGCTGGCTGGCCGGCGGACGAATGCCTGAAGATGGACAAGGGACCGGCCGGGCGCAGCCACACGCTCGTCGGCCTCAAGGACGTCCACAACTACCTGCTCGCGGGCTACGGCAACGACACCATCTTCGGCGGCAACGACGGCGACGTGATCTGGGGGGACTACCAGCCTGATGGACAGCCGGAAGGTCAGAGCGACTACATCCACGCGGGCGCCGGGAGCGACTGGATCTACTCCAGCCACGGGTTCAACGAAATCTGGACGGGAGCGGGCGACGATCACCTGGCGCTGGTGTATGGCCATGGCATCGTTTACTGCGACGGCGGCGGGCTGAAGACGTTCGTCATGCGCTACCTGCCGCAGAACCGCCCGTGGAAGCTCGTCGGCTGCTCGCACAAAGCGATCGACCGCTACCGCGCCTGACAGGGCAGGCGCGGACGGCGCAGCCCCTGACCCGGGGCTCAGGTCGGGCGAGGCCTGACCCCGGGGCTCACATCGAGCAGGGACGCGAGCGGCGGTCGACACCCACTTCGGTGATCCCCGCCGAGGTGATCTTGATCCGCGTGGGCACGTTGCCGCGCTCGAGCAGCTTGCGCAGCACCGACTCGCCCTTCGACGCGATCCCCGAGCGCAGCGGCTCGTCGAACGCCTCCGGCCTGAGCGAGTCCGCGATCTGCACGTACACATGCTTTTCGGCGCGGCCGTGCTGCACCTTCCAGCGGTAGGTGTCGCCGACGCGAAGAACCTTGATGGGTGTGGGCCCGCCGATGATCTCGGGATCGCCAGACATGATCATTAGGATGGCGCGAACAGGCTCGCTGGCGTAGGGCCGGCTGGCCAGCATGTCCACGTCGGCTTTCGACATCTGCTCGGCCAGGCCCGCGCAGGCCATCGGCCACGCGCCACGATGTAAGCTCCGTCGACACGGGCCCGACGACATGAGCACCCTCCTCGACCACTGGTCCTACGAGCCGTACCTGTTCTGCGCGGCCGTGGTCGCGGTGTGGCACGAGGTCGGGCTGCGGCGGCTGCTTCGGCGCACGCGCCGTGATCGCGTACGCCGCCGGCGTCTGCGCTCGCTGTGGTTCTACGCCGGCATGGTGGTGGCGTTCCTCTCCGTCGCATCGCCGATCGAACACTGGGGTTATGACTACTTCTACATCCACACGGTCCAGCATCTGCTGCTGATGTTCGCGGCGCCGTCGCTGATCGTCGCCGGTGTCCCCTGGCAGCCGCTGCTGCTGGCGGTGCCGCTGCGGCTGCGCCGCCCCGCCCTGATCGCGCTCCTGCACGCCGGCTGGTCACGCCCGCTGCGCGTCGCCGGCAGGCTGGCACTGGCGCCGCTGGTGGCGGTGACGGCGTTCAACGTCGTGATGGTCGGCTGGCAGATCCCCGCGCTGTTCGACCTCGGCGAGCGCAACCGCTTCGTGCACGTGTGGCTGCTGAACGGCGGGATGCTCGTCGTGGGCGTGCTGTTCTGGCTGCAGATCATCGCCTCTCCGCCTCTACGCACGCGCATCACCCCCGCCGGTCAGGCGATCGCGCTGATCGCGACGAACGTGATCATGTGGATCCTCGCGATGTCGATGAGCCTGTTCACCCACCACTCGTGGTACTCCGTTTACAACCACATCGCGGGCGTGGCGCTGCCGGTGTTCGGCGACCAGCAGCTCGGCGCCGGGATCCTGTGGGTGTGCGGCGACCTGTGGGCGATTCCCGCGCTGGTGCTCGCCATCCGCAGGCTGGTCGCCCAGGAAGAGGGCGACGTGGAAGCCGCGATCGAACGGATACTCGGGCGCGGGCCGAACAGCGCGCTCAGACGGGCCTGAACGCTCGCGGCGGTCGCGTGCGCCTGGGCCTGATTGGCCCCGCCGCCGGCGACTTATTCTGAGGATCCGAACTCGATGGGGACGTCGATCGTCTGCCGGCGCGTCCACGTGTGCGCGGACGGGGCGAGGCCCCACACCGTCAGCACCGTGTCGTGGACGGCGAGCGCATCCACGCTCGACCCTCCTGCGAAGGCGATCGTGGCCGTTCCCGCGGGAGGCGGCGTGAGCTGCTGCCATGCGGCCCCCGGGGCGCTCGCCACAGCCAGCCGCTTCGCCCCCGAGGCTCCTGTGAGCAGCGCGAAGATCCCGCTGCCCGTCGCCGGCCCGTACGAGGACACGCGCTCGGATGCGCCCACCGCCAGCGGCCGCGAGCTGAGCCACTGGCCGTGCTCGTACCAGGCGGCGACGAGATCGCTCGCGCCACCGGCGGAGACGCCGAGCAGGGCCTGCGCCCCGCCGTCGGCGCTCTGCAGCGCGAGCACCTCGACGCGCGCCCGCGCGAGCGAGCTCGGCGCGGTCGCCGCGAGCAGCTGCCAGCTTCCGGCGTGCTCGACGAACACGCCGATCATGCCCGGGCGCGCGCAGCTGGCGCCGACGAGCGGGTCTGCGGCCAGATACGCGACGGCGGTGATCGCCGCGAGCGCGCATGTGCGACCCGCGGCGGTGGCGGCTAGCGCGCGCGCGGTGCTCGCCGTGCGCCACCCGGAGAGCCCGTCGGCGCTTGCCAGCACCTCCGCGCCGCCGCGGCCGTTGGCGAGCGCCAGCGCCTGACTCGGGGAGTTGGCGGCCAGCGAGTCCGGACGCGCGAGGAGGCCCTCGGAGACGAGTCCCGTCGACCACGAGCGCCCCCCGTCGGCGGTGGAGATCAGAGGCGAGTAGGTGAGCAGGTCGGTGGGGCGCACACCGACGATCACGGCGCCGCCGTGATCGTCCGCGAGGATCAGGCCGCCGTTCGTCGCGGTGGCCGTCGCCTGGACCTGATTCGACCACGACGCGCCGCCCGCCGGTCGGAAGAACAGCTGCCAGAAGGTGTTCAGCGGCTGGTCGAGGTGTCCCATCGGCACGGTCGCCCAGGTCCCCGCCGCGCTCTGCAGCGATCTCGCCAGCGGCGTCGGCAGCGAGGGGGCGGCTGCGCTCGCGGACGTCTGTGTTGCGGAGCCGCCGCCCGAGCAGGCCGCCAGGGCGGCGGCCGCGAGGGCGGACACGGTGATGAGGACCACCCTCGGCGGGAGTCGCCGCCGAAGCACCGCGCGCGCGATCACGAAGAGTGGATCGTGCTCTTGAGAGCGTTTGCGAGCGTGACCGCGAAGGAGGACTTCGTCGCTTCGGTCCCCGGCCCCGGGTCGGAGTCCAACACGTAGCGGATCTGCCCGCTTGCGTCGATCACGTCGGCGTAGTCGCTGTGGGCGATCATCGCGCCGGCGGGCGAGTATTGGACGGTCGCGCCGTAGGCCGCCCACACGCGCTCGAGCTGCGTCAGCGAGCCGGTGAGGTACAGCCAGTTGGAGATGCTCTCGAGGTTCTCCTGATGGTCGAAGGCGCTCAGGTAGTCCGGCTCGACGTACAGCGGGTTGGCGTTGACCGCGACCATCTCGACGCGATGCGCGTCGGCGCCGAGCATGCTGTCGGCGAGGCGGAACTCCTGGGCGATGATCGGGCAGTCCGACGTGCACACGTCGTCGAGGAACGTCAGCGCGACCGTCCTGCCGCGCAGGCTCGCCAGCGAGACGGGGCGGTCGTGCTGGTCGACGAGCGTGAACGGCTTGGCGGGCAGGCTGACCGCGTTCGGTGCGCCGTCGGTGGCTTCGGAGAGGATCGGCGCGGCGTTGGGTTCGCTCGCGGCGAGCGCCATCGGGATGGCGCCCACGAGCGTGATCGCGAGCGCGGCGAAGGCGGCGAGCGAGCGAAAGACGTACGTCGGGCTCGCCCGCAGGCGCTCGCGCCAGGCGGCGGCCGGCTGCGAGGAGGGCGCGGCGTCGAGGTCGCTCGCGGGCACTGGCACCCTCGTGATCGCGAGGTAGCCGGCGACGAAGAGCAGCGCGAGCGGGATCATGCTGTTGGGATCGGTGCCGACCCCGCCGAGGAAGCCGAGATCCTGGATGAGCACCCAGTCCGCGAGGCACAGAACCGCTCCGGCGATCACGCCGATCTTCACGAGCGCGGGCCGTGCCGTGAGGAACAGCAAGCCGATCGCCGCGAGGGCGATCACGACGAACAGGTTGACCTCCCAGCCATGCGGCGCGACGAACCCTTCGAAGCTCCGCAGCAGCGAGGAGAGCACGCGCGGCTGCGAGGTCTGTGACATTTCCCGCACCATCGCCGTGAGCGTTCCCGAGGTGGCGCCCGCGTGTGGCTCGCCCTGCCAGAAACCACGGCCCGGCCAGGCCTGCAGAACGGCCATGCCGACGAAGAACGCGCCGAGCACGCGCAGCACGATCCGCCCCAGGCGGGGCGTCGTCCAGGCGGATTCGCGAAGCGCGATCAGGACCCCCGCGAAGCAGTAGAACAGCGCCGCGCCGGGCGCGCCGAACAGCCAGCTGAGCCCAGGGGCGAAGATGCCCCCGAAGGCCTCGCCGAAGACCCACACGTTGAGTCCCCACAGGACGCTCGCGAGGCCTGCCAGGCGCGACCAGTTGCCCCGCGGAGCGGCCAGCAGCCAGATGCCGATGCCGAGCTGGATCCAGACCGCCGCGGAGGCGGCGGCGACCGGGTGGTAGCTCCAGGCTTTCACGAGGGTGTTCTCCAGGTGCTGCACCCACAGCGGCGACGCCGCGGCCGTCGGCTGGATCACCTCCGGCACCATCCCGAGCGGCATCGCCGGCTGGCTCTGCAGGACGCCGTCGAGGACCCAGATCAGGCCGAAGGAGATCCGCAGCAGCCGTCGTGCAGGGGGCTCGGGGAAGGCGAACGCCGAGGCGCGCGAGGGGCCGCTCGCCTGCGCCGTCGCCTCGCGGGCGAGCTGCAGCGAGCGCACGATGACCCACACGGCCCCGACGAGCGCGAGGATGACGAGGATGACCAGACCCTGGCGCAGAAGCGCGCTGTGGAAGGCGGAGACGATCGTGGGGTCACTGACTTCGAGCCCCGTATTCATGCCTGACATGGCGCGTCTAGCTCCTCGGTCAGCTGGCTAGGCCAGCAGTGAAGCTGGGCCAGAATCGCTGGGCCCGACTGCTTGGAAACGATACAACGCGCCGGCCCGTCTCGCGCCGGCCTCGCGGGTGTGGCGGCGACTCAGCGCTCGCCAATGCCGCCACGCCACAGAAGCACGTACCAGATGGCGATGACGATCAGCACCCCCAGCGGGAGCACCAGCGAGAGTATCGATCCGGTGAGCAGGTGGGCGGCGATCGGCAGGCTCAGGTCTGACATGAGCTCCTCCTACAGGAGATACAGCACCACGTAGGTTAGAACGCCGATGGCGGCGAGGAAACCCCAGTAGAACACGGCCGCGTCGAGGGCCGGCGCGATCAGGCGGTCGGGTTCGGATACGTCCCCCTCGCTGCCGGCGGGCGTGCGGCGGGCGCGCATCTCGGTGGCGACCTGCGTCTCGAGCCAGTACATCGTGGCCAGGACGGCGATCAGGTAGAAGCCGCTCCACGCGCAGAACACGCTGGCGTAGGCGCCGTTGGTCGGACCGAAGTCCTGGACGGTGTACTCGATGCACTGCAGAGCGATGGCCGCCAGCCCCAGCACCACGCCGGCGATCCCGAGCGGTAGCCAGCTCGGCGAGCTGACCTTCATGCGGCGTCCGGCGACGATCATCAGGGCCGCGCTGAGCACGATGCAAGCGACGAACGCCGCGCCCAGCCCCTGACTGGGGTTCACGTGCGCGGGGCGCCACATGTGGTCCTGGTTGAGCGAGCGCAGGTAGAAGTACGCGAACACGAACGCGAGGAAGAAGAACGTGGTCGCACCGCACAGCAGCCGCGACGCGACGGCGAGTATGCGCCCGCCGACCTCCGGCGACTCGGGCGGGATCTTCCCGCCCACCGACACGGACGGCACCGTCAGGCCCGTGGGCACGTTTTCGCTCGGCGAGGCCATCGCTCAGGCCCCTGCGGGCGCTGACCGCCCGATGGCGATCGGCACGGGCGTGCCGTAGTCGTAGGGGTCGGAGTCGAACACCGGTATCTGGTCGAAGTTGTGGACGGGCACCGGCGTGGGCAACTGCCACTCGGTCGACTTCGAGTTCCACGGGTTGGCCTCGGCGGGCACCCGCGCGAAGATCATCGAGTAGACGGTGTTGACGATGAAGATCAACATCGAGAAGCCGAGCACGAAGGCCGAGATCGACACCCACGTGTTCAGCGGGACGAGGCTCGCTTCGTAGCTGCTCACCCGCCTGGGCATGCCCATGATGCCAAGCGCGAACAGCGGCAGGAAGGTCGAGTTGAACGCCAGGAACATCAGCCAGAAGTGCCACTTGGCGAGGGTCTCGTTGAAGCGCAGCCCGGTCATCTTCGGCACCCAGTAGTAGATCGCGGCGAAGAAGCTGAATATCAGCCCCCCCATGATCGTGTAATGGAAGTGCGCCATCACGAAGAAGCTCCCGTGCAGCTGGGTGTCCGTAGCCACGTCGGAGAGCACCACCCCGGAGGTGCCGCCGATCAGGAAGTTGAAGGCCCACGCCAGGCAGAACAGCATCGGCACCGTCAACGACATCCGTCCCTTCCACAGCGTGCCCATGAAGCACAGGAAGATGAAGCCGGTGGGGACGGAGATGATCTCCGTGGAGAGCATGTAGAACGGCCGCAGGTCGGCGTTGATGCCGCTGACGAACAGGTGGTGCTGCCACACGAAGAAGCTCAGCAGGCTGACGCCGAGCATGCCCGAGATGGCCAGCTTGTAGCCCCACAGGGGCTTGCGCACGAACACGGGCAGCAGCTCGAGCACGATCCCGAAACCGGGCAGGGCGAGGATGTACACCTCGGGATGCCCGAAGAACCAGAACAGGTTCTCGAACAGGTAGGAGCTGCCGCCACCGCCGGCGATGAAGAACGACGTGTTGATCGAGCGGTCGAGCGCCGCCATCCCCAGCGTGGCGATCAGCATCGGCGCGGCCAGCACCATCAGCACAGCCGTGCCGAACACCGCCCACACGAAGATCGGCAGGCGCGACCAGGTCATGCCGGGCGCGCGCATCGTCAGGATCGTGGCGATCATGTTCATGCCCAGCAGCGCCATCGAGATGCCGACCAGCGCGAAGAAGCAGATGTAGGAATCCATGCCCGCCACGGCTTGGTCGTTGAGCGGCTGATATCCGGTCCAGCCCGTCGGGAAGCCGCCGAAGAAGATCGTCGATACGAGGATGAAGCCGGCCGCCATCAGCAGCCAGAAGGTGAGCGACTCGATGCGCGGGAACGCCATGCGCCGAGCGCCGATCATGATCGGCACGAAGTAGTTGGCGAACGGGCCGAGCACGCCCGAGGTCATCATCCCCATCATCATCGTGCCGTGTACTCCCACCAGCGTCAGGTACTGGTTGGGCCCGACGATCGTCGGCGTGTCGTGCAGCAGCTCGGCGCGGATCATCATCGCGTTGAGCCCGCCGATGAAGAAGAACACGCCTATCCCCACCAGATACTGCATGCCGACGACCTTGTGGTCGGTGCACAGGCCGAAGTAGCGCCCGATCCCCTCGCCCTCCTTCTCGCGCAGCGAGGCCGGCCGCCCGAGCAGGCGCGAGATCGGATAGTTGGCGAAGCCCATGCCGATCAGGAAGCCGAGCACGCCGCCGAGATAGCCGAGCAGCAGAGCGACGTCGTTCTCGTCGGTGGCGCTCTCGTAGGCGTAGGACGGGCCCTTGATCAGGTGGCCGATCCACCAGCCAAGGTAGTAGCCGCCGACGCCGAGGATCACGGCGGTCAGGAGGTTGAAGCCGATCAGCCGGCGCCACACCGGCCGTGGGTTGGCGGCCGCCGACGCGGTCGTGTCGGGGTCCGGCGTGTTCGTAACGTTCATTCCGCTCGCCTCGTCGGTTCTGGGATGTAGGTCTTGCTGTAGCTGGGCAGAGCCTTGGTCGCCGGCGCGAGCCTGGCCTGCTGTTCGTGGATCCAGGTGTTGAACGCGGTCGCGCTCACGACCTTGCCCGGGTTGACCATCGCGCCGTGCCAGATGCCGCACAGCTCGGCGCAGCGCACCTCGAATGACTCTTCCTTCGTGGGCTTGACGAAGGCGATGTTGTTCGCACCGGGGTTCGCGTCGGCCTTGACGCCGAGCTTGTACGCCCAGAAGGAGTGGATCACGTCAAGCGAGGTGACATTGAATTCGACCTCCTGGTCCACCGGCAGCTCCAGGTGGGTGGTCTCAACCCCGCCGTAAGTCGGGTAGCGGTAGGTGAACAGCCACTGCTGCGCGATCACCTGTACAGGGAGCTTCGGGCCGCTTGGCACGGTCAGGGGGTTGGGCCCGCTGCCCGAGCCGTGGCCATAGTGGTCCTCGAGTTCGTACGTTCCGTAGACGGCGAGCCCGAGCACGATCAGCGAGGTGACCACGATCCAGACCGCTTGCACCCGTGCGTTGCCGCGGATCGCGGGGCCTTCCAGCGCCGCGCCCTTCTCCTGGCGGAAGTACACCAGCGAATAGGCGATGAAGAGCACGACGAGCATGAACACCGGCGTCGCCACAGCCGCCAGCACCGTCATGATCGTGTGCTGCCCCCCCGCTTCTTCGCTGCCGGTGGAGGGCCCGAGCAGCGGGCCGACGAGCAGGACGATCAGGGGCGTCCCGATGACCGACGCGATCACCCAGATGGACAGGAAACGCCTCCAGTGGTTCGGCTCCTCCGGCGCCAGCCCGGGCGCGACGGACGACTCAGACGACATCGATGAAGCCGTCCATGTAGCCGAGCGTCTGCATCGGGCCGCCGTTGCCGTTGAGGAAGCCGGCGCCGCACGGCACGAAGCACTGCCAGCGGTAGTGCCCCTTCTTGCCGGTGCGGAAGCTGAAGGTGATCGTGCGGTGGTGGTACTGCCCGGGTTCGCACGGGGCTTCTTCGCAGAAGTCCTTTTCTTCTTCCGCTTCGGAGACGCCCGGCAGCGGCACGAATACGCCGAGTTCCGGTATCGCGAAGGAGTGCGCGGCTTCTTCGCCGTTGACCGCGTTGACGGTCTTGCCGTCCAGCGTCATCGTCCCGCCGACCGTGCCCTGAACCTGGGAGAAGAACTGGTTGCGCAGGCCGCTGGCCGAGTCGAACTCGTACAGGGTCACGTGGACCACCGAGTTGGCCGGCACGGTGTAGATGGTGCTGTGCACCCAGCGGCCGTGACTCTTGACCAGATAGGAGACCCAGTCTGGGTTCGCCGGGCTGACTTTGCGCCCGACGGCCCCGACCGTCTCGATCGTGAGGTTCGCACCGCCGCCCGCGGACACAGGGTTGACAGTGGAGCTGACCGGCGGCGGGAAGCTCGTGGCCCAGTCGGCCACGTAGAGGGCGATGGCGACCCCGACGACTGCCACCGCCAACGTGACCCCAATGACCTTCTTCGCCATCACGCTCATTTGCACACCTGCCCCACTCCGCTCCGCTCCCCGCTCGGCAACCAGGTGCAAGCCAGTCTATACCTGTCGCCGGATCGACGTCAATTGCTCGTAGTCAAACCTCCGGCGGCGGCTGGAGGCCGGTTGAGAGAGCTCGGCTCGCGGCGCCTACACGAGCGGGGGGTGATGCTCGTGGGCCAGGAACCACAACTGCGTGACGCTTTCGTCCCACTGTTCTTGCCCATGCGCGAGCTCGCTTCTGTAGTGGGCGAGCGCGGCCGTGCTCGGCGCGCGTACGTAGGCCTGTAGGGCAGACATGGCGTTGGCCAGTTCGTTGGCGCCCTCTGTCGCTTCCGTCTCCGCCCGGGGGAGGTCTTCTTCTTCGACGCCTTCTTCGCCGCCTTCGCCGCTTTTGGCGACGTCCCACTCGCCCGCCTGCACGTCGTCGCGGCGCGCCTGAGCGGCGGCGCGGGTGAGCGGTTGCAGCTGGGATCGGCTCGGCGAGCCCGACAGGCGGGACACGTCGGCCTCGACCGCCTTGGTCGCCGCGGCGGCGCGCTTGGCCGCGGCGCCGTGTTCTGCGAAGAACGTGCCGGCGTCCGTCTGGATGCTGCTCGACGCGCAGCCGGCCAGGACGAGGGCCGCTATGACGGCCAGCGGGCCGACGGGCCTGTGGGGCTGAGCGGTTGACATCGAGGCAACCCTACAGCCGGCGTGCGCTGGGCTCGCCAGCGTCCCCACTCACCGCTCCCGAGTGACCGCGGCGCCGAGCTGCCCTCTCCACGCGACCCTCCAGCGTTTCATTGGGTTCCCTCCCACCCCGACGACGAGCATCGCTTCGCGCGCCCCGGCGTACAGCTCCAGCGATCCGATCGAGACGACAGTCGCGCGACGGTAGTGGCGAATGCGCAGCTGCGCCGCGCCCGGCGGATGCTCGCCCTGTGCGAGGTCCGGCTCGCCGGCGCCGTCGCGCCCGTTCGCGCCGCTCATCGGGTGCGGCATCTCCTCGCCGCAGAGGTCGCGGCGCAGGGCGAGCCACTGCTCTGCCTCGAGCAGCTCGCCGTCGAGGTGCGGGCGCAGCCCCGCCACGATCTCCTGCAGGCGCTCGACCCGCTCGAGCGCCGCCCGGACCGTCTCGATCATCTCCACGTGTGACTCCTGTGTCTGGCGCGCCCGCCGGAACTCATGGCAGTCGCACTCCAGACATGCTCCCGCGCGCTCGATCCGCAGCCCACGGTGATCGCGGCGCGTGTGCCCGCACACGCATGCAGTGGCCAGGGTGAGAGCGTCCGCCTGAGGGCGTGCCGCCCGCCCAGCGGCGGCCTGTGCCTCTTTCGAGTGTCCCTCCGTGTCGGAGTCGACCGCCGCGCGACGCGCTGTCGGCTCGGTCAGCCGCTCGTCCGCTCGTCCGTTCGCGTGTGCATCCCTGCGCAGCTTGAACATCGCGCTGAGCCTACCCTCGATCGCCTCACGGCGTTATGTCGGACAGTGAGCTTTCACATGCGGGTAACGGACTCGGTACCTGTGAACGAGTCGAGCATGTCGATTGCCGTGTCAGCTACGGGCGGCGTATCGCGGCTGCGACGCCCAGGAGAGGGTCGTGCTCGTCCTCGGCGTCGTCGGCCAGGCGCATGCTCTCGATCAGGCTGGCCTGGTCCTGCAGCGAGCGACGTTCGAGCAGTGGCTGCAGCAGGCCACGCAGGACGATCATCGGCCCCACCCAGCGCGGCGCCCACACACGCGCGGAGCGGCGTTCGATCCCCCGCTCGATGGCGTCCACGGCTCTGGCGACGGGAATCGGATCGCGCAGGAAGGCGGGTGTGCGCTCGTTCACGCGCTGGGCGGCCGGCTGCGCGTAGCTGGCTTTGACGAGGTCGGTGTCGATGAAGCCGAAGTACGCGCATCCCACGCGCGCGCCGCTGGGGGCGCTCTCCGTGCGCAGCGCGTCAGTGAGCGCCTCGACGCCGGCCTTGGTCGCCGTGTAGGGACCCATCAGCGGAGCATGCGCGACGGCGCTGAGGGAGGCTATGTTCAACAGGTAGCCGCGGCGCGCGGTGATCTGCTCGATCACCGCGCGGTCGGTGCGCCACACGCCGAGGAAGTTGACCGCGAGCGTCCGCTCGACCTGCTCGACGGGGGCGTTGGCGAGCGTGCCCGTGAACGCGAGCCCGGCGTTGACGATCGCGATGTCGATCCCGCCGAAGCGCTCGACGGCCGCGTGCACCGCTCGCCGCAGAGCGTCGAAGTCCGTCACGTCGGCCTCCACCCACAGCGTGCGGTCGGGGCCGAGCCGCTCGGCGAGCGCGGCCAGGCGCTCCGGCTCGAGGCCCACCAGCACGACGTTCGCGCCCCTGGCGTGCAGCCGCTCCGCGGTAGCCGCGCCGATGCCGCGGGCGGCGCCGGTGATGAACGCGGTCCGCCCGCGGATGGCGAAGCTCTCAGCGCTCATCGCAGGCTCCGTAGATGGCGCTGCGCCACACGTGCGTGAGCGTGTCGATGACCTGGCGCTCGCCGACCGCGGGCGTCTCGTCGATGAAGATCGCGTGCAGCACCCGCTCGTTCATCTGCACAAGCGCCGTGGCGAGGTCGCGCGCGGCGAGGTCACGCGGCGCGGCGCCGCGTGTGCGCTCGGCCTCGATCATCTCCGTCACCTGTGAGACCCAGCCGTCCATCACCTGCGACCACAGCTCACGCGCCTCGGAGTTGGTCGCGCTCAGGTCGGTGACGGCGCGAATCACCGGGCGGTGCGCGCCGAAGACCTCGTAGAAGCTCTCGATGCCCTCGCGCCAGGCGGCGCTGGGGTCGCTGGCCTGACGCTCCAGCGCGCGGTCCCTGGCGGCGCCGGCCTGCTCGACGACGCGATCGACGAGCGTCAGCACGACGGCGTCCTTGGAGGGGAAGTAGAAGTAGAACGCCGAGCGCGAGATCCCCACGCCCTGGGCGAGGTCGTCGACAGAGATCTCGGCGAGCGAGCGCCGCTCCAGCAGCCGCTCGGCGGTGGTGAGGATCGCGCGTTCGCGTTCGTCGCCGGCCGCTCTGGCGCTGCGGCGCCCGCGACTGGGCGCGGCGCGCACGATCTGCTCGGAGGTGCTCATCTGACGTCGATCATACACGCGCGCGAACGTATTGTCGACACCCTGTCCGGCATTCTCGACACGGTGTTGATAGGCTTGCTCGAGATGAGCGGACAGAACGAGCACCTCGCCGCCGGGTCCGACGCCGTCCCCGAGCATGTCGACGTCCTGATCGTTGGCGCGGGCCTGTCGGGCATCGGGGCGGCGTGCCACCTGCGCACGCTCTGTCCGGGGCGGACGTTCACGATCCTGGAGGCGCGCGAGGCGATCGGCGGGACGTGGGACCTGTTCCGCTACCCGGGGATCCGCTCGGACTCCGACATGTTCACGCTCGGCTACTCCTTCCGGCCGTGGCTGCAGGCGAAGTCGATCGCCGACGGCGAGTCGATCCTGACGTACATCCGCGAAACCGCGCGCGAGCACGGGATCGAGTCGCGCATCCACTTCGGCCGCCGCGCGCTGCGCGCCGAGTTCTCGAGCGCCGACGCGCGCTGGAGCGTCGAGGCGCGGCGCTCGGACACGGGTGAGACCGAGCGCGTGACGTGCGACTTCCTGTACGCGTGCACCGGCTACTACCGCTACGACGAGGGCTACACGCCCGAGTTCGACGGCCTCGAGCGCTTCGGCGGTCGCTTCGTGCACCCCCAGCACTGGCCGGCGGACCTCGACTGCGCGGGCAAGCGCGTGGTGGTGATCGGCAGCGGCGCCACCGCGGTGACGCTGGTCCCCGCGCTCGCGCAGCGGGGAGCACGGGTGACGATGCTGCAGCGCTCACCGAGCTACATCGTGTCCCTGCCGGCGCGCGATCCGATCGCCGATCGGCTGCGGGCCCATCTGCCGGCCGGCCTGGCGTACTCGCTGGTGCGCTGGAAGAACGTGCTGCTGACGATGCTCAACTACCACCTTTGCAGGCGCGCGCCGCGGTTGATGCGCGGGCTGTTTCGGCGCCTGGCGCGCAAGCAGCTCCCACCCGGCTTCGACGTGGCCACGCACTTCAATCCCGCCTATGACCCGTGGGACCAGCGTGTGTGCCTGGTGCCCGACGGGGATCTGTTCCGGGCGCTCGTGGACGGGGACGCGTCGATCGTGACCGGCAAGATCGAGACAGTCACCGAGCGCGGCGTGCGACTCGACACGGGCGAGGAGCTCGAGGCGGACGTGCTCGTGGCGGCGACCGGGCTGAACATGCTCGTGCTCGGCGGCGTGCAGCTGAGCGTCGACGGGCGGCCGGTGGAGATGGCCGAGACGGTCTCGTACAAGGGGATGATGCTGTGCGGCGTGCCGAACATGGCACTGACGCTCGGCTACACGAACGCCTCGTGGACGCTGAAGGCCGACCTGGTGGCGAAGTACGTGTGTCGCACGCTCGAGCACATGGACGCGACCGGCGCAACGATCTGCGTCCCGCAGGCGCCGGACCCCTCGCTGGCGACCGAGCCGATCATCGACCTGAAGTCCGGCTACGTGATGCGCTCGCTGCACGAGCTGCCGCGCCAGGGCACGACGGCCCCGTGGCGGCTGCACCAGAACTACATCAAGGACGTGCGCCTGCTCAAGCGCGGCCCGCTCGGGGACGCGATGCGCTTCTCCGGGCACTCTCGCCCGGGCAATGCGGGTGTCGCCTCCGGCGAGCGGGAGGTCGTGGGTGCATAGCGAGGGCGAGCACCCGCAGGTGGCCGCACGCGAGTCACTCCCGCCCGGCCCGCGAGCGCCGATGGCGGCGCAGACGCTGGCGATGCGAACACGCCAGCGCCCGTACCTCGAGCGCGCGCGCCGGCGCTACGGCTCGATGTTCACGCTGCGGGTCGTTGGCCTCGGCGACACGGTGGTCGTGTCCGACCCGGGCCTCGTCAAGCAGGTCTTTCGCGCGGACCCGACGGTCCTGCACGCGGGCACCGGCAGCCCGCTGCGCGCGCTGCTCGGCGAGAACTCGATGCTGGGGATCGACGAGGATCAGCACATGGAGCAGCGCAAGCTGCTGCTGCCACCGTTCAAGGGCCAGCGCGTGAAGGCTTACGAGACGATGATCGCGGAGATCGCCGCGGAGGAAATCGACGCGTGGCCGCGGGACACCGAGCTGAGCACCGATAAAGCGATGCAGCGCATCACGCTGCGCGCGATCCTGCGCGCGGTGTTCGGCGCCGAGGGAGAGCAGCTGCGGACGCTGGAAACGCTGATACCGCGCTGGACGGCGCTGGGCTCGCGCGTGTCGCTCTCGCCGGAGCTGCGGCGCAACCTCGGCCGGTGGAGCCTATGGCCGAGGTTCCTCGAGCTGCGCGCGCGGATCGACACGGTCCTCGACGAGCTGATCGCCACCGCCAAGGCCGATCGGCGGCTGCAGCAGCGCGCGGACGTGCTGGCGCTGATGATTCAGGCGCGCCACGAGGACGGAAGCCCGATGAGCGACGCGGAGATCCGCGACGAGCTGGTGACGATGCTGATTGCAGGCCACGAGACCACCTCGCACACGCTCGCGTGGGCGGTGGAGCGCATCCGCCGCCACCCCGACGTGCTGCGACGCCTGGTCGAGGAGGTCGACGAGGGCGGCAAGGCCTTGCGCGAGGCGACGATCCGCGAGGTGCAGCGCTCGCGACCGGTGATCGCGTTCGCGGGCCGCGTGGTACGCAAGCCTTTCGCGCTCGGCGGCCACCAGCTGCCGATCGGCACGCGGCTGCTGCTCGCGGCGTGCCTCACCCACTACGACCCGAACCTGTTCCCCCACCCCGAGCGCTTCGAGCCGGACCGTTTCCTGGACAAGCTCCCTGACACGTACTCATGGATCCCGTTCGGCGGCGGCATCCGCCGCTGCATCGGCGCGACGTTCGCGCACATGGAGATGGACGTCGTGCTGCGCGTGCTGCTCGAACGCGTCGAGCTGCTGCCGAGCGCCGCCGCGGGCGAGCGCTGGGCGTTTCGCGGCGTCGTGTGGGCGCCCGCGGAAGGTGGCAAAGCGGTCGTGCGCGAGCGGGTGGCCTCGCGTGCTCCGATGCGCTCCGCAGCGTAACACGAGGTTAACGTTTGGCTTGACAGCAGTTCACGCAGCGGTTAGCGTCACGCTGGGCGCCTACGGGGGTGGCGGGAGCTGTGCCCACTGCGGTTGCGCCTTCTAGGGGAACTTACAAACGGAGAGGGAGGCAACATGAGACGGGTTGGCAAGCTTTCGCTGTGCGTGTCTATCGTCGCCGCGCTCGCCGCGACCATGACCGCGAGCGCTTTCGCTCAACAGCCGGAATACGGCAGGTGTGTCGCGAAAGCGGTGAAGGGCGGTACGGGCTACACGTCGTCGAAATGCACGGTCGCGACAGGCACCAAGGGCAAGTACGAATGGCTCGCGGGACCGGGGCCGCAGGCGGGCTTCGTATCCGAAGCGAAGGTCGTCTACTCGCACGACTACAAGCTCTGCCGGACGGCGCTGTTCGAAGAAGAAGTCGCCAAGAAGGAGCGCGTGGAAGCCGAAGGCGCATCCGAACCCCTGAAAGGGGAACTGATCGAACGGGCCGTCGAACACGAAACGAACTCATCGGACTACTACCGCAGAGCGGAAAAGAGCCGCAAGGAATGCGAAACGCTCGTGGAAAAAGAAGAAGGCAAAGCTCCGGTGAAGCTCGCGACCGTCGGCGGCGCGCATGTGTCCTGCGCGGCGGAGGCTGGTAGCGGCGAGTACGCCGGACCGACTGAAGTGTCGAACGTCATCCTGAGGCTTTCGGAATGCGCGAAGAAGGGCCAGGCGTGCCAGACCGAAGGCGCCGGAGAAGGTGAAATCACCACCTCGGTGCTGTCGGGCAGGTTGGGGGTCGTCTCCGACGAAAAAGGCAAAGTGAAGGCGGGACTCGACCTGCAGTCGGCCTCCGCTGGCGCGTTCGCCGAATTCAGCTGCGAAGCGACTACGTTCGTGCTCTCCGGGTCGGTCGTCCATCGCGTCTCGACGAACAAAATGGCAAAAGTCGAACTCAGGGACTTCCGCCAGAAGCACGGCATGGAGATACCCGAAGGCTTCCTGGGTGAACCCGACTTCCTCGAAGCGTCGATCGGCGGGGCCGCACCCGAACCGATCGGCCTGGAAATCAAGGACGAACAGATAAGCGAAGAAAAGATCGAGGTGAACACCGCCGTTTGAGGTTCCGGCGGGTGGCGGAGCGCGGGGCCGGCGGCAGGGCTCCAGCGTTCCGCCACTTGGCCTCCTGGTGGCGAGCGTCGTGGGCCGTCGTGAGCTCGGCTGCATCTCCCGCCGGTATTGCCGGTCCGGTCGAGCCACTTGTCTCAGTCAAACATGCGCGATTGGTAGAGACCATTGACAAGTGCAGCCGAACATGCGGGTGTGCGGCCGTGCGCGTGGGCACGCTGGCGTATCGGGGGGCATCCGCTGTCGCGGCGACGATCGGCCGCGCGGCGCTGTTGGTATGCGCGCCGACGGCGCTGGCGAGCGTCAACCAGATGATCGACTTCCAGTCGCCGGCGATCACAGCAAGCGAGTTCGTGGTGATCACGACGGCATACGAACACGAAGGCATCGACGGCCCAGGCGAATGCGTTAAGCCTGGTCTGATCTCGCTGGCCGGCTGACCCAGAAGGAACATGAAGGAAGCGAAAGGATCTCGGTCGACGTCGGCGCCGGCTCGAGCATCTTCGGCAAATCCGGCGGCGGAAAGATCAACACAGGCCTAGCCGGATCGCAGGGCGCCACCGCGAAGCTGCCGATCAGCGTGTTCCGCGAGAGCGGAGCCAACAACGAAATTCAGCTCCACGTGTCCAGGCTTCCGCACGGCGTCACCGTCAGCGGTGGGTCGACGATCGCCTCTGGCAACTCGCCGACGACAATGGACGCTACAGCGGCGGAACCTGGTTGTTGACCTGTGTCCCGTGGTAGAGGTGGTCCTGATCCTTGCAGGCAGCGGGGAAGAAGAACTGGACGCTGTCGCTACGGACGCCGTTGTAGCTGGCGAACAGGGTCGCGTGCCCGACGGTTCCGACTTCGCACCGCGGATCGTTGCTGGCTGCCACGCGGACGATGATCTTCATGATGTTTCCGGGGTATCCCCACAGCGTCGCGTAGTGCGAGTGGTAGACGAGGTTGTGCTCGACAGTCAATGTGATCGACCGGATGGGCTGGCCCCGGAAATGCTGTTCCTGGCAGATGATCCCAGAGACGGTGCCCGCTTCCAGGTTGATGTCGCCGTGGCCGCGGGCGTAGCTGCCCGTCGCGCCGACCGGGGGGCCCGTGTGGAAGCCCCAGGGCGGAATCCCGTAGACGATTGGAATCTGGCCGCAGCCGGGCGTATACGCTGCGGCTTGGCTCGTCATGGCGCCGAGCGCCAGCATCATCGCCACCGCCAGGAGCGCCACGCTGCCCCTGGTTCGTCTCCGCGTCATCGGGAGGGGACTATATCCAGCTGGCTCGCTGTGAGGCGCGGTGATGGACACATGATGCTGTGCGGCGCTCGGCGGACACCGATCGGCACCGTTACAGACAATTGCCCATGGGCGATACCGGGCTCGAAACGAGCCTGGGGTCATACGAGGTGTTATGGCCGATGCCTGCTGGGCTTAGCTGCTCTCAACCTCGCTGAGATCTGCGGGGAATGGAACCATCACCTACAGCGGGAGTAGATGCCACTGGCGCATCTGCCGGCCAGCGGCAAGCGTCACCGTAAGGGCGAACGTCTGTGCGGCCGGAGTCTATATCTACGAATGCTGCTCAGACAGCCGATCCATCATCGCCTCTTGTAACCGAATCCTGGCACGGTCGATCAAGCTGCAGCGCTTCGAACACGAGGGCGTGACCTGGCTCACCGCCGCAGGCCGCCGGATGCAAGCCCGGAGCTACGCGTCGTCGATCGCGGCGCCGAGCTCGGCCATCGTCACGTCGAGCGCCACAGCGATCTGCCGGACGGTCGGCCACGACGGCGATGACTGCGCCGTCTCGATCCGGCTGTACGTGTTGAGCGCGACGCCAGCTGCGGCGGCCGTCGCTTCCTGGCTCAGCCCACGTGCCTCCCGGAGCCGGCGGAGCACGGCTGGCAGGGCGGCGTCGATCGGCTGGCCCGGCGCTGGCACCAGCGCATCCTCGCGCGCGTTGCCCCGTCTGGTCTACAGCGCTAGCGTCTATACGCTCGCGTTTTATCGCTAGCATGTATATGCTCTCACGCGATGGCCCTAGCACGCCGGCAGCCGATGACCAGTGCGTTCGGGGAACGCCTCCGGGCAGCCCGTAAGGCCCGCGGGCTCTCCCAGGACCAACTCGCGGAAGAGACGACCCTCCACCACACGCACATCTCGCTGCTCGAGCGGGGCCAGCGTGAACCATGCCTCGAAACCCTCGTGTTACTCGGACGCGGGCTCGACGTCTCTCCCTCCACAATGATCCTGTGGCACGAGCCACGAGGACGAGATGCGTCGCGCTAGGGCACGGCCACAGCCTGCCGCCGCTACGCGCCTGTGAGGCGCGCGGTGCTGGCCCGAGAGAGCTAACAAGCTGTCCTCTGCTGCGCCGTCTGCCGCAAGTCCGACAGCCGGCGGCTCCGCCTACAGGAGATCACGCTCACGTAGCCGACGGCCACGGCCGTGGTGAGCGCAGCCTCAAGCGGTGCCATACTGGCGCCACAGCCCGTCTTCTGCGACACGAAAACCAAAACCTGTGATTTGCACGGTTTTGGGCGATGGGCGATGGGCGATACTGGGATCGAACTGGCCTCTGGGGGTCAGGTAGGGCTGAATACCCCAGTTTTGTTGGGGTGTCGTGCTCTCAGATCAGCTCAGGTTCGCTCAAATTGCTACCAAGCTCGGGCAACTCGCGGACGGCGCGACGGCTGCCTACATGTTCACCGCGACGAAAGCCAAGATCGCTATACCGATCCAGACCACGCCCACCATGACGGCGCTGCTGCGGCTGACCGAGCGCATCCACGGCTTCGCAAGAAGGCGTTGCAGCTCCTCGGGATACTTCCTCGCTCTTGCCATAACGGAAGACTCTCCTCCCCGCGGACGAAACCGCAGATCAAAGCCTCCGTCAAAACCAGCCTGGCTCAACCAGTCCATTGTGGCGCTGCCAGGAGACGATCTGGCCCGGCTCCGGCAGCCGTCTGCCGGACTTGGCGACGCAGCCGATCGCAGCCGACAGGTCGCGCAAGCGACCTGCTCGGGTAGTACGCCCGCAACGGCCAGCACTCCGCCGTCCAGCCGTCGATTCCGTGAGGCCCAGATTGACCGAGCTGCGGGGCTCTACGCCGCGATTGCGTCTAGCAGAGTGCTTGCCGCGACCTGCGCAGGAGGCCAGGTGAGCTGTAGCTCGCCGCCGCTCTCGACTGCACGCCGAACGCCCATCAGCTCCAAGCCCACTACGGCGCCGTGCTGGTCGTATTCGACAGTGTGCCCCTCGGGCGTCTCGTACGCCTTGGCAGGTGGCTCTCGGGGCTTCCCCACGTGCAGGAACAACACGTCGCCACGCTTGTCGTAGTCCTGATAGTCGAAGTCGATGCCGGCGATCGTGATTGTCATGAAGATGTGCGGGGATCGTTGTCCTGCTCGACGGCGGTCACAACCCATGCGGGGTCTTGATCGTAGTCTACGACCACGCGCAGCCAGCGACCGGGCTCGATGTGCTGGCGGTAGAACCGCTCGCGGTTTGGGATGGGGTCCACAGCCCGGTGGTCGGGGCGAGCGATAGTGCCCAAGATGACGTCGATGTGGTCAAGCAGCCACGGCCGGCGCTCTCCGAGGTGCAGCCTGGAGCCTACGTCGAAAACCACTGCCCGCCCGTCGGGGTCGCACGTACGCGGATGCTCGTAGGTCACAGCCGCGCACGGTACGTGGCACCGCGGACGCCCGCCAATGACTTGAGAGCCCTATACCACAGCCGTGCGCGTCTCAATCGCCGCTACAGGTTGCGCACGCGCCGGCCTATCTGGCGATCGCGTGGGTAGCCCGCCGACTCCCAAAACGCTGAGGCGACCTCATCCTCGTAGCCGACCAGGGCCGTGATGCGATAGGCGCCTTTCCGGCGTAGGTGCTCCTCGCCGACGCGCACGAGCGCCAAGCCGACGCCTCGACGCCGGTGCTCGCGGAGCACTGCGAGCCGGTACATGTTCCCCCGCCAGCCGTCCCACGCGGCGATCAACGCGCCCACGAGCGCGCCACCGACGTCAGCGACGAGCAGGCTGCCGGGCATCTCACCGAGCAGATGGGTGACATCCTCAGGCCGGTCGGGGGTGCTCGCGTGCGAGCTGCGCGCCCCCTGCCACAGGTCGAGAATCGTTGGCGCCTCGCCCGGCTGGGCTGCGCGCGCCGTGTACTCCTGCTCGCTCAAGCAGACACCGTAGCCGATGACCCCGGCCGAAGGGCGGCATCTACAGAGGGAACACCAATTGGTACCCACATGTGGTACCCACGAGCTATACGCCACTCACTGCCGACGCTCCTAAAAACACAAAATCCCTGGGAAATGCTGGGGTTCTGACCGATGGGCGATACTGGGCTCGAAGGAGGGCCTGGGGGTGTCCTGGGGTGCTATGAGGCGTGCCGACGGACCTGAGGTGTTCTGAGATCACCTGGGATTCGGGCGATTAGGGACCACGGGAGGGACCACGGTCGTTGCGGCGCTCAACGGCCACGGACGGAACGCGGCTTACGGATGGGGCGGGACCAAACCCACGCCCGCGCTTACACTGCCGCCCTGCTCGCGGTGAGACGAGGCACCGCGGCGTGATCAACCTTTCGTGATGCGCGTCGAGGTCGCATACAGCAGTCCGCCGCCCCCGAGCACCACACATAGGAGTGTGATCACGATGCCAGCAGCCGCTACAGCATCCCCCGGGTAGTGAGCTGGGGACACGATTATGAGGGAGCCGATCAGCGCTCCAGCGAGCGCCCATAGCGATAGGAGCAGGACTACCAGTCGGCTGCCCGTCTGGAGCGCCTGCTTCTGGACGCCAGCCTCCTCTGGCGGTAGCGGTCTCACGAGGGTCGGCGGGGCGCCAGGGTCGTCCCCTTCATCTTGCTCGTAGGCGGTCCATTCAGCCTGCCACGTCACCCACTTCTGCTCAAAGACTTCGCTCGCGGCTAGTCGCTTGGCTGTCACCTGCAGCGTCTGCGCGTCCAGCAGTTCGCGGCCGGTGCGGCCCTCCAGAACGACGGCGATGAGGAGCGCCGTGCTCGCCGCGGCGACGGTTCCCCAGAAGACTTGGCTATCGGCGAGTTCACGCCACAACTCGGGCGCCATTGTGACGACGCCGGCGGACACCGCGGCGAGTGGACCGCAACGTGGCCGCGTGGCGACCGGACGGCGCAGCCCACGGGAAGCCACCTGCGCGCGGGTCAGGGCCGGCCGCTATGTGTCTCGCCGACGTCCGTCGATCTCGGAGCCGACGCTGTCGCGCACCAGGCGACTCGTCCGGCAGGCCATCGCCAGTGCCACGACCCAGCCGATTAGCGTCCATCCAAGGAAGAAGTTGATCACCGCCACGCTGCCCTGGTTAGTGACCTTCCGAGCGACGGCGACGATTGTCGGCAAGAAGTAGGCGCCGATCACAATGATGACTAGGAAGGCGGCGGCTCCTCCTCCGCCGCCGCTTGAGCTGGCTAGCACGTTGATCCTTTCGATGTGGGATATCGCCGGGCTCGTTATCGGCACGCCCGACAAAGAACCCAAGACCCAGCATGATCCCATTCATTCGATCTGTTGGTGAGCGATCCGTCGTGCCGATCCGCGAACTGGCCGCCTCGACGGCACCGAGCTGGCCCGTCGATTAGGCTGCCGCGGCCGGGATAGGCGACGGATCGGAGATCGATGGACGCGCGCAACAGGTCACTTGCGGAATGGTTCACGCGGATTGCTAGCGGGCAGGTTCAGCTCCCGCGCTTCCAGCGCTTCGAGGCGTGGGGCCACCGCGAGATCGACGACCTGCTGCAGACCGTCGCAGACGAGCTACCGGCAGGCGCCGTCCTCGTGCTTGAGATCGGCGATGAGCCGCCATTCCTCGCACGCCCACTCGCTAGTGCGCCAGAGCCCACCGAGCGCATGACCGAGCTCCTCCTCGATGGCCAGCAACGTCTTACCGCTCTGTGGCGCGCGCTGACCGAAACGTACCCGGATCGATCCCACTACGTCGACATCAGCGGCGAACTCAACGATGACGAGGACGAGCCCCGACAGTTCGCTGCGATAAGCCAGAGCCGCTGGTCGCGCGGTGGGAAGCGCTACCCCGTGTGGTGCGACGACCCCCGCCAGGTGCTGCGGCGGCGGTTGCTCCCGGCTCGCCTACTCAGGCCAGGCTCGGAAGGGGAGAAGGAATGCAGTGACTGGCTCTGGGAGGCTACCGATGGTGACAAGGACCACCTGCTGGAACTCCAGCCGCTGGCAGGTAGCCTGCGCGCCCGCGTCAGCGCGTTCAACCTCCCGTTCCTGGCTCTTCCTGTCCAGAGTTCGGACACGGTGGTGCTCGACGTGTTCGTCAAGCTGAACACCCGCACGGTCCCGCTGACAGCGTTCGACATAATCGTCGCTCGCGTAGAGGGCGAGACTGGCGAGTCGCTACACGACCTAGTCGCGTCGCTCGAAGGGCAGGTGCCAGCGCTTCAGCGCTACATCAATCCACCCGACCTTGTCCTGCCCGCCGCGGCGCTGCTGCAAGGCAAACGGCCGACGCGGCGCGAGCAGGTGTTCCTCGACTTCAAGCAGATGGTCGCTGACTGGCCGCAGCTTGTCACTGGCGCGGAGAAGTTGGTCGCGTTCCTCGAAGAAGAGCGCGTCATCGACGGAGCCCGGCTCCCGAGTGAGGTCGTCCTGGCACCCCTGACCGTCCTGTGGGCGAAGGCGCCGAAGACTCCCGACCAGCTCGGAGCGGTGCGTACCCTGCTGCGCACTTACCTCTGGCGGGCATTCGTGACCGCCCGTTACGAGGCCGCGGCGGCTACCGCGAGCTACCAAGACTTCACCGCGCTCGCGCCACTCGTCGAGAACGGCGGTAACGGGGACATCATCGCCCCGGTCTTCGACACACCACTGCCGTCAGTGGACGAGATAAGGACCGCCGGTTGGCCCAAGCGCCGTGATCGGCTATCGCGTGCCATCCTGGCAATCTCGTTCCGCGCTGGCGCACTCGATATTGCGGACGGTGCCGCTATCTCTCCGTCCAACGTGGGCAAGCGCGAGTATCACCACCTGTTCCCCGTCGCATATCTCGCTGGCCAAGAGATACCTGGGTGGGCGGCTTCGGTAGCACTGAACTGCGCGCTCATCACGTGGCGCACGAACCGGACGATCTCAGCGAAGCCGCCAGTCGAGTATCTACGTGATCGCACCGAAGCAGCGACGCTCGGGGAAGCCGAGGTCCGCCAGCGACTCGGCTCGCACCTCATCGACTACGGAGACCTGGCGAGTGGCGACTTCGAGGGGTTTCTCGATCGCCGAGCGGAGAGCGTCCGAGAGGTGATGGTCGATCTCTGTTCGGGGAAGGCTTGGCCCTAGATCCCGTCGGGGCGAGACTGCTAGGCGTCTGCTCGCGGCGGGATCATCAACGTGGATGGACAGCGACACCTTCTTCTTCATCCGGCGAACTCGCGCACACCCACCCGGTCGAGCGCGTCATGACGAGCGGAGGGCGACGTACGGGACGGCACTCGAACAATTCGAGGAGCTGATCAAGGCCGCCGGTGAGGCAAGCCCGGGAGTTCGCCCGCTGCCGTTGTTCTACGCATTGAGCCAGGCCGGACGTGCCATCGCCGCGGCGAACCTACCCGATGGTTGGAAGCTGCACGGACATGGCCTCTCATGCGCCGATCTCTCTGCGGCTGACGTCCTCGATCTGGAGATCAAGCCGTCGAAGAATCGCAACGCTGGCCAGCCTGACTCCTTCCACGGCGTAGCAGCCGCCACCGAATCCGCAGTCCCGGCCGAGCCGATCAAGCTCGGCGCACTATGGCTCGCGCTGCCCGAGGTGAGCAAGCTGCTCGCAGATACCGATAGCGCGGGCAAGTGGCCCGAGGCTCTCGTGGCTGTCCCGGCCGAGGTGACGTCGAGCCCACTAGAGAGATTCGATCGCGTCGAGGTGGCCCTAGTCGGCTGGAAGCATCCCGACGGCGCCTCGCTCGTAGCCGACCTGCCTGACTACTCGAACACCGCGGGAGCGAGCTACGAAGATATCCCAGGGATTGGCGTACGCGTCACGCAGGCGGTCGGGTGTCTCGGCTTGACCACCTTCTGGCCGACGGAGACAGCGGACCTCGCGGGTCGCGAGAACACGCTTGACCGTGTCGTACCTTCCGCGCCAGGCGGCGAGCGCTGGCTACGGCCACTGGTCGGCGGCGCCGCAATGAACGATCTGATGCTGTGGTGGGCACTGCTGTTCGCGCTCTCCATGCTCGCCCGTTACGAGCCGGCAGGTTGGAACGTAATGCTCGACCTCGACCACGGTGCGCTCTCGTCGCACCTCGTACGCCTGATGGACGCCGCGGTCGATGTGGTGCCCGAGCTTGTCCTCCAGGCCCTCGAACCGTCTTACGCGATGATCTGATCGGACGGGCGCTCGGCCACGCGGATACCGTTCCTACTTCCCTTCTTCTTTGAGCCGCTCACCTTCGCGGACCGCTTCATCTTCCTGCTTGGCTTCCTTCTCGCGGGCTTCACCGTTCTTCTGCGCCGTGCATTCACGGGCGAACTTGGAGTTGCTCGGTTCGAGTTCGGCAGCTTCGCAAGGGGCGCCCTGAGCAGCGCGATCCTTGGCGACTTCACTGGTGCCCCCGCACCCAGCGATGGCGATCGCCAGGAAGGCGAGCGGTACGAGGTTGCGCATCATCAAGGTCCTCCTGCGGCTCGGGTCATGTTCCATGTTGCTGAATCCTATCTCGATAGTACGTCATTGGCTCTGGACGTTATTGGCTCTACGGCCGAGGATCGCCTCTGTGGAGCCCAAGTTGAAGGTCGGCCAGAACATCCGCATCAACCGCGAGCGCCTCGGGATCACCCAGGAAGCTCTCGCCCACCGCGCGGGGATGCACCCCGTCGAGGTCGGCAGAGCCGAGCGCGGCATCCGCGACCTGCGCGTCTCCACAGTCGTCAAGATCGCCCGCGGCCTCGGAGTCCCGCCCGGTGATCTGCTCGCTGGCGCGTAGCGACGAGTCGGTTGAGCCGAACGCCTCCTGGATGTAAGCCGCTTCGTGGGAGGACGGCGAGTAGTCGGCGTAGATCTGCGTCGTGGCGATGTCCCGATGTCCCATCCACTCCTGCAGGGTCCGCATCGGCAGGCCAGTCGCGGCCATCGCCGTGCCGAAGGTATGCCGCAGGTCGTGGAAGCGCCGCGTCTCATCGAGACCGGCGGCGGCGAGCGCCTTGCGGAAGCGACGCAGGATCGCGGGCTTGCTCAGAGGCCCGCCCGTGTGGATGTCTGCGAACACCAGGTCGTCCTCGGTGGGCTGCCCGCTGACCTTGTAGAGCCGGTCCAGCTCGCCAGCGACACGGTCGGCCATCGGGACAGAGCGGGTGGAGCGCCGCGACTTGGGGGTGCCGAACTGGCCGAGGACATAGTTCTGTCGGACACGGATGCGAGCCGCAGGCCAGTCCACGTCGCGCCAGCGCAGCGCGACCAGCTCGCCCTGGCGCAGCCCGGTCATCGCCGCGGTGAGGTAGAGCGCGCGGTCTATCTGCTGGTAGGGGCCTGGGATGGCGGCGCGGACGAGCGAGGCGACCTCGTCCGGGTCGAGGAAGCGGATATCTTGGTTGTCCTGCTTCGGGGGCAGCTCGACGCCGCGTGCCGGGTTGTGGGCGACCCACTGTCGTTGCGGCGCAGCCGCGTAGTTGAACAGCGCCGAGAGCGTCCCGATGTAGGTGCGGATCGACTTGGCGCTCAGCCCTCGCCGCTGCTGCAGCGCGACCAGCTCCTCGATGTCGCTCGTGCGGATCTTGTCGATGGGCTTCTCTGCGAAGAACGGGACGAGGTGCACGCGCAGCGCCATCTCCACGCCGACCACGGTGGCGTGCTTGCGGCCCCGGGCCTCCAAGTGGTCGAGGTAGCGCGCTCCGACCGCACCGATGGTGAGCCGCTCTCCCGGCGCGGGCCGCGGGCGCGCCTCGGACATCAGTCTGCGTAGCTCGCGCTCGGCCTGTGCCCGCGTGAGTCCGTCGCGTGTCGAAGGGACGCGCTTCGGGCCAATGCGGCGCTTAACCCGCACGCCTTCGTGAGTCCAGCGGCCGTACCAGCTCTCCCGACCGCTGCGGTCTACTCGCACGTCCAAGCTCCCCGTCCCTGGCGGACGGCGATCTGTGGCCGGCGCGCTCATCGTGCACTAGGAGAGTCAGCTCGGCCCATATGGACCGCCCCTCTGCTGTCCATAGCCCGAAGGAAACCGAGCACAGGGCCTCGTAGGAATGGCTGCACGACGCCGCACGACACGCCTCCAGGGGCGGGATGCCTCATCGAAAGCCGACACGAGACCCACGAAGGCCCCACCGTCACCATCGAATCCCGACAAGCGCCCGCACCGCCGGCTCGACGGGAGAGAGACCTCGGAGGCCCTCGAACGGGTTCGCCGGGCTCCCGAGGGACCACCTCCGGGACCACGGCGCGCGACGCGCCTGTCCTCGCCCACGTTCACGGGCTCTTTGGTCGTCGTGGTACTGGTCCGGGACCAGGCCGCGCTGTGGGGCCACGCATCCGGCCGCGCCACCATGCCTCCAGCTCGTCGGGGTCGAACCTCACGTACCGGCCGAGCCGCACGTGCGGGATGCGGTCACTGCGGGCCTGCGCCAGCACCCACGAGCCGGGTACGCCCAGCATCTCCCCTGCGGCCTCGGCATCGACTAGCGCCGCCGAGCGCAGCCCTGCGCTCACGGCAGGCGCTCCTGCGTACCGACCAGCGCGCCGCCACGCTGAGGCAGCGCGTAGACGCCGCGCTTAGGCTTGACGACCGCGCCGCGCTGCACGGCGAGGTTCAGGGCACGCGAGAACGCACCGCTGGGCTGGCTCCGCGGCTCTCCGACCAGCTCGGCCAAGTCTGCCCGCGCCTGCGCACCGGATGCAAGTGCCGCGACGATCTGGCCGACGAGGTTCTCGCCGCTCGTATCGGCTGGCGCCGGAGCCTCCGCTGCGACTATCTCAGGCGACCCATCAGCAGCCTGCCTTATTTCGAGCCACCGATCGGGCACTCTCGGAGCGGGCCGGCTCTTCCAGCAGCTGAGGCAGCGTCGCGGGTCTGCGTCGCGCTTGCTGGACAGCGTGAACCCAAGCTCGACCGCAGCGCCGATCGCCGTGGAACCGCGATAGTCGCCTCCCTGCTGCTTGCTCGCGTGGTGCAGCAGGACGCACGCGGAGCGATGCCCGCGCACGAGATCGCGCAGAGGCGCCAGGTCGGCGTCGACCCGGCTGTCGTTCTCGTCGACGCCGGGGATCAGTGGCCGGAAGCTGTCCAGGACCACGAGCTCGGGACTCTCGAGCCGGTCGAGAAGCTCAGCGAGGAGGTCGAGCTCACTGGAGAGGTTGAGCGGGCCGACGCAGTACGAGAGCTTCTCTGGGTCAGGGCGCAGCCTGTGGACACGCCGATGCGCCTCACGCTCGCCGTTCTCGACGTCGATGATCAGCGCCCGCCCCGGCTTACAGGCGAAGCCCGCAACATCGCCCCCGCGGGTGACGGCGGACGCCAGGGCCAGCGCGAGGAGACTCTTACCCTCCCCCTCGCGGCCGGCGAGCATCGTCAGCGCACCATCGACGGCGAGTCCGTCGATCCGCCACTCGATCGGCGGCGGCTCCTCCTCGACCATGCGCTGGACGTCGAGCAGTTCGAGCCTCCTGCGAGATGCCGAGCCAGCCGCGCTGCCCCCGGGGTCCGGCTGGCTGGCTCGATCGCCGCGCCCTCCGCTCGTTCCCGAGCTGGTAGTCACCGCTTCACCTCCGGGAACAGGTGGGCGAGCAGTTCGTCTACGACCGGTCGCTCGTGCGATTCGATCTCCCAGCGGCGCTCGACCTGATGGCCGAGGCCGAGCGTGATCGCGGCGAGCTGACGAATCCGGCCACCGACCTGACACGCGGAGCAGAACCAATGGCCGTCCGGATAGGCGTGGAGCGTCGGCTCGTGATCGTCATGCAGCGGGCACAGCGCCTTGCCCCGCCGACCGACCGGGCACCCGGTGAGCGCCTCGACATAGACCGAGGTCGGGATGTCGTAGATGCCGCCCCGCACCCAAGTCCGGTGATCGGTGCCCGAGGGACTCGCCCCGGCACCAGCCACGCCGGCATGCGCAAGCTCCCGGAGCCACGGCGGGGCCTGAGCGAGCGCATCTAGCCCCTCGGGCGTCTCGGGCTCATAGCGGCGCCCGTTCTCGTGGATCGAGCCGGCGAACACGACCTGGCTGCCGTTCGCCTTCAGCTCCACCTCCAGGCCGGTCCGAAGGACCGGGAGCTTGCGCGAGCGGAGTCCCGGGACGCCCGCCACGTAGATGTGCAGACCCCCGCTGCCTGTGCGCACCCGCCAGCCGGACATGCGTCCGTGCTTGGTCTCCCAGGCCGCTAGGGCATCGAGCCCCCCAGCCTTCGCGTCGAAGTCGAGCACCCACAGCGACGCCGTGGCACCTTCTACCTCGCCCGTCCGACATCCGATGTTCCCCGTATGCGTGGCTAGCTCTTTGGCCGTGGGCGGACTCAGCCACGACCGACCCGGGATCGGCCGCTTGGCGTCACTGGTGCCACCGCGGCCTAGGAGGACGCAGCGGGCAAGCGGTGGACGTGGGCGCTCTAACGGGACACTCGTAATGCTCGGGGGCTGCATGAACCGGCGATGTTGCGCACTGGAGTCGACATCGCTGGGGCTACTGGACAGCCCCGATCCCCACCAAGACTGAGTCTCCACCCCATTCTTGCCTGCCCACAGTCGTTACACTCCAGCGGTGACCGAGCCACCGTGCTCTACGTGCGGGAACCCCTTGACCGCCACGGTGGCATGGCCGGATCATCGGGGCGGCCCCGTGTGCGCCAGATGCCTCGATCCCGCGACGCTCCGGCTAGCCGAGTCGGATGGACTACCGTGCGACTGGTGTCCACGCAAGGTGCTGGACACGCGGCGCCGGGGTCAGAAGACCTGCGTATGTTCGGACCGATGTCGTCGGCTCCTTCGTAACGAGCAGAGGAAGCTGGAACGCCTACCCGATCCGACTCCTCCCACCACGTGCGCGTCGTGTGGTGACCCGATCTCCCTCAAGCGCTCCGATATGCGTTATTGCTCAACGCGCTGCCGTGTCCGCGCTCATCGCCAGCGCGAGCGGCGGAGAGCACATCACGATCCCACGTCGGAGGCTTGAGCGCGGAGAGCGTGGATGACCGCTTCTTGTCACCCATTCCTATGGGGTGCGCCGGGCGGAGCACGCGCGTGCGCACTCAGGGATCGTCCGAGTGGCCCCATTTAATTTCGGTGAATCTGACAACAGAATGGCCTCGGCGACAGCGCTAACTGCCCCGAGGCCGTGACACAGGAGGCATTCGCTCCCATGCACAGACACCGTACCCCGGATGGGTTGGAGGCGCACGCGCTGATCGACCGTGCGCTCCTGAAGCTCATGCTCGCTGATCAGCACGACCGGCTATGGGCGGAAGACGAGCTTGCCCGCGCCGTCGATCTCCCTGGCGATGTGCGCGACGGGCTCCGACGGCTGCGCGCCTCAAGGCTCATCCACCGTTGGAACGATCTCGCTACGCCCTCGCGCCCCGCTGTCCGGTTGAACGAGATTGAGCACATCGTTGATCCCGCCTCCACGCAGGAGCATGACGACGACCGAGCGCTGCTCGAAGCACTGCTCGCCCGAAGCGCCGACGCAGCCGGGGCGATGGCCGAGACGGACCTCTACGACGCGCTTGGCGGGCAGACCCGCATGCGGGTCACGAGCGCGCTCGGACGGCTCGCTGGCGATGGGCTCATCGAACGCCGCGGCGGACGAGTCATCCCGTCCGAGGTGACACGCCGCTTCGACGATCTGATGAAGCTCTGACGCGCAGCTGAGTCGATGCGCGTCGATCAGACTGCCCCACACGAGGCTGCCATCCCTCGCCTCGCCAACGCCAGCGTCCACGGAATCGGTCTGCCCGCAGTCGATCAAGATGGCGCAGACGGCACGGTCCGGGAGTCCATCCTCGTGATCGACGCCGACCTCGACCACGGACGGCAGCTTGTCGAGCACCTGATCGCGGACGGCTACGCAGCCGACCACGCCAGCACCGCGCAGCACGCCGAGTCCGTCACAGGCGCACGGTCGCCACGGCTCCTCATCCTCGGTGAACTCGGCCCGCCGCGAGGAGCCCTCGACCTGCTGGAGACCATCCGCAGCCACAGCCAAGACCAAGCCACGCGGTATGCCTCTCCGGCGTGGCTGGCGAGCGTCCCCGTGATCGTGCTCAGCGCGCATGCCACGAAGCTCGACCTGCTGCGCGCGTTCGACGCCGGAGCCGACGACTTCCTGGCCCGACCAGTCCTCTACCTTGAGCTGCTTGCGCGTCTGCGGGCGCTTCTCCGCCGTGCACACGGCACTCCGCGCGCAGATCCCGTCCGGATCGGTCCGCTGACCATCGAACCGGCCGGGCGAGCAGCGAGCCTCCACGGCGACCGGCTCGACCTGCGCAAGCTCGAATACGAGCTGCTGCTGCATCTTGCAAGCGATCCCCACCGAGTCTTTCACCGACACGAGCTACTGAGGGCCGTATGGGGATACCGCGCGGAGGCACTGACGCGGACCGTCGACAGCCATGCCAGCCGCCTGCGCAGGAAGCTCGCCACCGCAGGCGGTCAGTGGATCATCAACGTGCGTGGCGTCGGCTACCGACTCCTATAACCACCCGCACCCGCGACGGCGCTCATGGCGCTCCAGATCGGGTTGCCTGAGGGACCACCGCGGGACCACGAGACCCCTTCATAACCTCAGAATCCCCGCGAACACGGGGATTCACACAGTGGGCGATACTGGGCTCGAACCAGTGACCTCCGCCTTGTCGAGGCGGCGCTCTCCCAGCTGAGCTAATCGCCCTGGGATCGGTAGCCAAGGGTATCAACGAGCGGCAGCCCGCCAAGCGGCGCGATCCGCCAGATGTCGCGCCTGGCGGATCGCGGCGCATGAGACCCGGGCGCCGGGCATGTTGCCTCCCAGCAGCGCCCGGGTCTCGTGCGCCGTCACGGCACGATCACGACTCTGCCTTCGCCGCCTCCCGCGCCAGCAGATTCATAGCCGTATGGCTCGACGACGCGGCCGTAGCCTCCGGTGCCGTCCGAGCCCGAGCCTGCTTCGGTTCCGGCTCCGGACACCTGGCCGGGGAGTTCGGCTTCGCCGTAGGGGGATGTGGCGTACGGCGACCGTTCGCCATACCGGCCCTCAGATTCGAGCGTCTTGCGCATCGCGGAGGCGTACGTGACGCCCTGGCCGGACTCGATCTTCTTGACCGCCGCGGCGACGGTGTTCGAGGAGATCGCGAAGCCCACGCCTGTGCTGCCCGGCTGGGAGCCGTCGGCCGTCGACGCGTCGCTTGCGATCTGCGAGTTGACGCCGATCACGTCGCCCTCTTCGTTGATCAGCGGTCCACCGGAGTTGCCGGGGTTCAGCGCCGCGTCCGTCTGGATGGCGCCGTTGATCTTCGAGCCGTCGGGAGCGGATATTTCTCGGTTCAGCGCCGAGATGATCCCCCGCGTGAGGGTCTCTTCGAGGCCGTACGGGTTGCCGATCGCATATACAGCGTCGCCCACCTGCACGGAGCTCGAGTTCGCGAGCGTCAGCGGTTTCAGTTCGAGGCCGGCCGGGTTCACGCGGATGAGCGCCAGGTCCTGGTTGGCTTCTTCGCCGACGATCGTCGCGCTGCGCGTCGTCTTCGTGGTGCCGCTGGCGTCAATGGTGAGGCTCGTCGCGCCCTTTATCACGTGGTCGTTGGTGAGGATCAGGCCCTGTTCGTTCAGCACGATGCCCGTGCCCTCGTCCTCGCCTTCTGGCGTGACCGCCTTGATCGACACCACTCCCTTGGAGTCGCGTTCGTAGACCTGGGTGGCGGAGAGCGCCGTCGAGGCGACATCGCGACGAGTCCCCGTCGAGGCGGCCGCTGCGGTGGTCGTCGTGGGGGCGGTGCTCGCGGTTGAGCTACGAGCGCTCGTGCCGAGCATGAGCACAGCCACGCTCGCGACCACTCCTCCGACCAGCGCTGCCAGCAGTATGGGTACGACTCGACGTTTCACGGATCACCTCTCAGTTCTTCGGGGGAAGTCATCGTGCGACGACCGGCTGTGCAGGCGCTAACGGTCGCCCAAAGCGTCCATAAGCGGCGGGGAAGAAGTTCCTAACGGCCAAGAGCCTCCCGGCGCCACCTTCCGCGCCTCTGACCACACCCTCTGCCACCTCGAATCTGTCGGCCAGAGACGACCGCAGCCCCATCCGAGCTGAAGGCGGCGGCCCGATACGCTGTTAGGCCTTCTCGGCGACGTGGCGGAGTGGCTACGCAGCGGCCTGCAAAGCCGTCTACACCGGTTCGATTCCGGTCGTCGCCTTTCGGATGGAACCCCGAATCGACGTGATCACGCTCGCTGTCGCGGATCTGGACCGGGCGCTCGCCTTCTACAGGGACGGTCTCGGATTGGAGTCGCGCGGTGTGATCGGCACCGAGTGGGTCGGCGACGAGGTCGAGCCTGGTGGGGCTATCGCGATGTTCGAGTTGCAGGGTGGAATGATCCTGTGTCTGTACCCGCGCACAGAGCTGGCGAAGGACGCGAAGATCCCGCCCGGTCCGCCGAGGACCGGCGAGTTCAGCATCGGGCACGCGGTGACCAGCGAGGCAGAGGTCGACGCCGTGCTCGCCCAGGCCCAAGCTGCTGGAGCCACGCTCACCGACCAAGCGCATGGTCGTCCGTGGGGTATCCACTCCGGTTACTTTCGTGATCCCGACGGGCACCTATGGGAGGTGATCTGGAATCCACGGCTCGCGTGACACGCTGACACGAGACTCGCTCGGAGCATCGGTTCCATGCCTTGCCATTAGCTTGCCTTGCGAGACAGGTCATAGCGATGTCAACCACCACAGCTCAGGAGGATGCAGATGAGCACCACTACAACCCGGATCCGCCAGATCAGGCTGATCTGTGTTCCCACGCTCGAGCAGGACCGCGCGATCGAGTTCTATGAGTCGCTCGGATTCGAGAAGCGCACCGACACGTCATTCGGGGGCGTCTACCGCTGGGTGGAGGTCTACCCGCCCGAGGGAACCACCGGGATCGCGCTGGCGCCGCCGCCCGAGGGACAGGAGGTCGTTCCTGTCCAGACCGGCATCACGCTGACCACAGACGACATCGATGCCACCCACGCCGAGCTGCGCTCCCTGGGGGTGGATGTCGATGCCCAGGTGTCGCGCATGGGTGAGCCTGTACCGCCCATGTTCTGGTTCCGGGATCCCACGGGCCACTCGCTGATGGTGGTCGAGCAGCCCTGACCGCCGCGCCCCCGCGGGACGCGACCTTGCGGATCTCGTGGAGGCGCGGGGCGCGTGAATGGCTGTTGGCGGCCTTCAGCCGTACCGGGCGCGAGCGCTGTGATCCCGTCGATCGTGCGACGGAATCCTTCCGCCTCCTCGGTGAGAAGCGTCGTGTCGATCGTGTTCGGCAGGTCGGCGGCGGTATGTGAGTACAGGCCGCCGCCGCTGAAGCCGATCGTCGGCACGCCGTGCGATGCCTCCCTCCGATCCGGCCCGGGTTGACGCCGCGTGCCGATGAGCTACCTGCTCGGGTGGGCGATCGCGGCGCTGTGTCCCGGTCGAGTCGCAGGTAAGGGCGTGCATAACCCCGTTTCAAAGCAGAGAGCGACTGGACGGGCGCGCCACCGGGATCGCGACCGCGAGCGACGGATCGCGCTTAGATCTCGGGCGTGGGCGCCGATCGCTCGCTTTCATCGACCCGAAGGAGACAGCCATGACACCCCTTGCAGTCACAGCCGACGGGCGCGCTCGCGTGCTCGCCGACGGTCATGAGATGCCCATGCTCGGCTTCGGCGTCTGGCAGGTGCCCGACGGTCCGGAGTGCGTCAACGCGGTGCGCTGGGCGCTCGAGCTCGGCTACCGCCACATCGACACCGCGCAGGCTTACGGCAACGAGGAGAGCGTCGGGCGAGCGCTACGTGACAGCGGCGTTGCGCGCGAGGAGGTGTTCATCACCACGAAGTTCTTTCCCGCGCACCAGGACCCCGCCGCCGAGGCCGAGAACAGCCTCAGGAGGCTCGGCGTCGATCAGGTCGACCTGTACATCGTCCACTGGCCCCAGCACGGAGCCCTCTGGGCGTGGCCGGGCATGGAGCGCGCATACGAGCGCGGCTACACGCGCTCGATCGGCATCTCCAACTTCAGCGTCGCCGAGTTGGAGGAGGTGGCCGGCGCCGCCAGCGTCGCGCCGGCCGTCAACCAGGTGCAGTTCAGTCCGTTCGAGTACCGCCGCGCGCTGCTCGTGGCCTGCCGCCGGCACAGCGTCGCGCTCGAGGCCTACAGCCCCCTGGGGACCGGCCGGCATCTCTCCAGCGACACCGTCAGCGAGATCGCGCAACGCGTCGCGCGCACGCCCGCACAGGTGCTGCTGCGCTGGTGCCTGCAGCACGACGTCCCCGTCATCGGCAAGTCGACGCACCGCGAGCGCATCGAGGAGAACGCGCAGATCTTCGACTTCGCGCTGTCACAGGACGACATGGCCGAGCTCGACGCGCTCGATCAGACCGGCGGCACCGACCAAGCGCGCGAGGGCAAGTGGTGGTGAGCCGGGTGGTCCTACTTCCTGGGGCACGGCACCGTGTAGGGCACGGTCACCGTTTCCGGGTTGGTCCCCGGCAGGTGTTCCTCCGCGTTCGGCGCGAATATCAGTTCCACCTTCGAGCGGAAGCCGCCCTTCGGGCACTTCTTCGGCACCCTGCCGTAGTAGGTGTCCTTCTTCGGGTCGTTCTTCGGCCCCCTCGCCGCCCCCAGCTTGAGGCTGATCGATTCGACCGACGCGTCAGGGGCTCCCGGCACCGTCACCACCAGAGGGATCGCCGTGATCAGCTTCGGACCGAAGCCGCCGCCGCCATTCAGGTTGATGAAGTGGCCGCTGGAGATGACTTCCAGCTCGACCGGGTCGTGCCCGTCGGCCAGGAACTGAAAGCCGCCGCCCGGCGCGAAGAACGAGTAGATTTCCGCTTCCTCCGGAACCCGCGTTTCACCGAACGCGACCACGCCGAGCGCCCTGCCGACCGGCCCCGCCATCGCCTTCTTGCACGCTATCGCCCCTTCCTGTTCGAGCACAGTCTTCGCGCACGTCGGAAATCCCTGTGGATGCAGCTTCACGCCCACGGGCAGAGAGACGTTCACTCCGATCAGCGGCGCCGGGAACCCTCCGTATTCCGTGCCCGAGATCTTCAGTTCGCCCTGGACGGCCGCGCCGGCGCCAAGGATGTCGCCGGTGCCCCGGTACCCGGAGATCGGGACGATCTGCGCTTTGATCTTGACCGTCGGCGCCGCCGGCGCCACTGCGGGCAGCGCGAGCGCGGCAAGAGCGAGGAGGGCGATATAGGTTGGGACTCTGCGCATCGGAAGTAGTCGAGCCAACGGGCTCGTGCCGAGTGTAACGAGATGAGGAGAGGTATGTCGAGGTCCCCGCTGATCCGCCAGGCGACGCCGCAGGAGCGCCCCGGCGTCGTGGCGACCGTCGCCGCGGCGTTCGCGCGCGACCCGGCGTGGGCGTTCATCCTCGGCGAGGAGTACGAGCGCCTGGCGGCCCTGTTCGCGGGAGCGCTGTTCGACGTGAGGGTCGCCCCCCGCAACGTCTGGGTCGCCGACGACCTCGCCGCGGTCGCCATGTGGGACGCCCCCGACAGCAGCGACGCCGCACGCGCACACGCCGAGAGCGTGTGGGCCGGCTACCGCGCGAGCGTCGACGAGGACGCGTTCGCGCGCCTGGCGCGCTACAACGACGCCATCGGCGACGCGTCGCCGGCGGAGCCCTACTGGTATCTCGGGGTGCTCGCCACCGACCCGCGGCGCCGACGCGAGGGCCTCGCGACCGCCGTGCTGGCACCGGTCATCACGCACGCCGACAGGCTGGGCCTCGCGTGCTGCCTGGAGACCTCGACGGCCGAGAATCGTCGCTTCTACGAGAACCGTGGCTTCACGCAGGCGACCGACGTCGTCCTGCCGGGCGGACCGCCAACCTGGTGGCTGCGTCGGGCTCCGGCGACGCTCGCGCCCAGCTGAGTCGCCGCCAGCGAGGAGGCCGGGACCTCGTCGCCGTCAGCGCTGGGGGTAGGCGAGCATCAGCTCCAGCCGGCGGCTTGCCGAGCAGAGGCTGCGCACCGTCTCCGGTTGGCGCGCGTCGAGGTGCGTCGCCAGCGCGATGAACGCCTGCGCCGTCGTCAGAGCGTCGCCGACGGCGTCGTGCGGGTTGTGCGCCGGCAGGCTGAGCGCCGCTGCGAGGTCGCTCAGCGAGATGCGTCGCGGGCCTTCGCCGTCGCGCTCCAGCAGCCACACCAGCCCGAGCACGTTCGTGTCGATCATCGCTCTGCGCAGGCGCACCCCCTGCCGACGCAGCGCCGGGCGCAGGAAGCTCCGCTCCACCGCCGCGACGTGCACCACGGGGATCCTCCCCGCCATGACCGCCAGCAGCGGATCGATCGCCGCCTCCAGCCGCGGCGCGTCCGCGAGATCGGCCGCGCGCATCCCGTGCACGCGGATCGCGGCCTCGCTCATCGAGTGCAGCGGTCGCACGCGCCCGTGCACGGCGGCGCTCAGCTGCACGCGTCCTCGCTCGATCGGCACGGCGCCGAAGGAGACGATCTCGTGCTGTCTGGGATCGAGGCCGCTCAGCTCCAGATCGACCGCGCAATAGCTCGCCTCGCGCCACGGCGTCCGGCCGCTGGGCGGCCGTGCGCGCTTGTACGCCAACGCGCCCGCGCCGCGCGCTGGACGCGCGACCCTCATCGCAACCCAAGGGTCAGCTCGGCGGCGAGGTGTTTCTGCACCGACGCCACCGCCCGGAACGCCTCCTTCAGATAGCTGCGCGTCAGCGCGCTGAGGTCCCCCGGGTTCAGATGGTCATCGGGCTCCACGCCGGCGCGCAGCTGCTCGACCTGGTGCTCCATGCGCAGCTCCGTGAACAGCTCGAGCGCGTCTTCGAGCGTATGCGCCTCGGCTGCCGACAGCGTGCCCGCGTCACCCGCCGCGCGCAGGCGCTCGAGCGTCGACGCGCTCGTCACACCCGCCGCCATCCCCGCCCACCGTGCGAGGTCGACGACCGGCAGCAGGCCGCCGTTCTTGAGATCCAGGCGTCCGCGATGCATGCCGTCGTGCTCGACCACGAGCCCACGCAGGAAGCCCGTCGGCGGGCGGTGCGCGAGCGCGTAGCGCGCAAGCAGATGCAGCAGCTCCGGTCGCGCCTTCGCCGCGCGGAACGTGTCCGACACCTGGCTGCCACTGTGGATTCCCCACACCGGCCGGCTGTCGACGAGCACCGACACGAGGATCAGCGCCTGCTCACGCGTCGGATGCTCGATCCAGCCGCGCGCCACGCGCCTCCAGGACTCGATCGAGCGCACGAACAGCACGTCCGACGCCGTTGCGCCGTGGCTGTCGACACGGATCCCGCACTCCCCCAGCCCCGCCGCGACGCTGCCGGCGAGCGCATGCAGGTACGCCCGCACCGTCTGCTCCTCGACATCGCCGTACCACACGATCGCGCTGTCCACATCCGATCCGGGCGTGGCCTCGCGTCGCGATTGGCTGCCGAGCGCCAGCCACGAGAACTCCGCCGGCGGCGCGCCGGCCTGCGCCAGCGCGAGCTCGACCAGCCGGCGCGTGAGCGCGTCGAGCACCACCGAGTAGATCGCCGCCACGCTCGCGGCGCCCACGTGCGCTTCGTGCAACGCGATCACCGCCGGGCGCAGGCCCCGCGCCGCGCGTGCGAGCTCGGCGACACTGCCCGCGCGCGTGATCGCGCGGCGCAGATAGAACGACGACAGCGTCTCGACGGCGAGCAGATCGACCGCTTCCACGACGCCGATCACCTCGCGGCCGGCGTTGACCACCGGGAAGTGACGGATGCCGCGGTCGAGCATCTCCAGCAGCACGTCGCCTCCCAGCCGGTCCCGCTCGACCGTGTACGCGGGGGCGCTCATCACCGAGGACACCGGCGCGTCATAGGAGACGCCCCCCGCGACCACACGCGAGCGCAGGTCGCGATCGGTGAGGATGCCCAGGGAGTCGCCGAGCTCGATCACGATAGATGTCGCCGGCGCGGCGGCCATCTTCGCCGCCGCCTCCCGAATCGTGGTGCTCGGCGAGCACAACAGCGGCGGATCGCGAATCAGCGCCGCGACCGGCTGGTTCGAGGGATCGGGCGCCGGCGTGCGCGCGGCGAGCACCGTCGGGGCCCACGCGTGCACGTCCAGCAGCGAGCGCGCGAGGAAGCCGACGCTCTCCGGTCGCGCGAGCACGCCTCGCGCGACCTGCGCGGGTATGCGGTAGCAGAGCGTGTCCTCCTGAGCGCGCGCCGCGAACCCCGGCGGCAGCCCCGACAGCATCGAAGCGTGACCGAACAGCTCACCCGGTCCCAGCAGGTCCAGCACGCGGTCCTCGAGCACGATCGCCACGGCGCCGCTGCGCACGACGCGCAGATGCTCGACCGGCCGCGCGTCCTGGGAGAAGACCGTCGCGCCCGCCAGGAAGAACTCGACCTCGCTCGAGACCGCCACGCGCTCCACCTCCTCGACCCCCAGCGCGTCGAACGGAGGATGCGCGCGCAGGAAGTCGACCACCGCGCCAAGCGCTCCCGGAGGGCCAGCCCCATGGGCTGGCTCCGCTCGTTCGTCAGCCACGGTCGGGATCGTACGTCGCGGCGCGTCCTACGCCACCGGCACGACCTCGACCCAGTCATAAGCATGTCCGCACAGCGAGCGCCAGCGCGCGGCCGGCTCCACGCGCAGCCGCTGTTCGCCGGCGGCGCCGGCCGGCGTCAGGAAGACGTGCTCAAGCAGCGCCGAGCCGCCGTCTCCCGGCGCGAGATCGGCGCCGCCGCGCGCGATCGACAGCAGATGGCGCCCGGCGGACAGCTGTACGCGCAACGGCGTCATCGTGTTCGGGTTGTGCAGATCGCCGCCGAGCTGGCCGCCGATCGACCCGAGCTGGCGCCCGTCCACGCTCACACGCACCGCACGCATGATCTCCCCCTGCAGCCACACATCCCACACGCCCGCGCGAGCCACTTCGAAGCTTGCCGACAGCCGCCCTGCCCCGTTCATCACCAAGCCCACCAGCCCGCGGGTCCAGCCCGCCGGATGGTGGGAGCCCAGCAGCGAGACGCGCACCAGCTCGGGTGCGCCGGCGGCGACGAGCTGCGCGCGATCGGCGATCGCAAGCTGCGCCAGCCGGCGCACGCTCGCGCACCGCATAGGCGACGTGCCCGACAGCACGACGTGGGTGATCGCCGCCGCAGCGCCGCCGCGCCGGGCCCACACCTGGTAGTAGGTCCCCTGCCACGCCAGGCTGTACGCGGACGGTGGGCGACTGGCGCTCGGATCTCGGCGCATGACGATCAGCGGGTAGGCGGTCAGGTCCGCCGGCGGGATCCGATCCAGGTCGATCTGGCCGCCGTGGCCGTTCGCCAACCCCGCGAGCGCGGTCGGCGGGTAGGTGAAGTCCACCCCGCCGACGTCCAGGCCGCGCAGCTCGTACAACGCGTATTCGTCGAAGTCAGTGAACAGCGCCGGTCCCCGCCCGGCGAAACGCGTGTTGATCGACGCCAGCTCGTCGTAGCGCGCGGTGGGAGCGAGGTTGGAGCTGTGGTACTGCATCGCGTCGGAGACCGCCACGCCACCGGCGAGCGCGAACGCGAGTAACAGCGCCGCCGGCGCGAGCGCGCGACACAGCGAAGCGGCGCGCAGCGCCGCCACCCCTCCCCACGCCAGCAGCACGACCACCGGCGAGCTCAGCATCAGCGTCTTGGCGTCGATCCACGTGGTTGTGTGCTCGGTCAGCGCTAGCCACACCACCAGCATCAGCGCTACCCAGCCCGCCAGCGGGAGCTGCCGGCTGCGGATGACGTGCACGGCTCCGAGCACGCACGCGATCGCCGTGACCGCAGCGAGCGCATACGTGAGCTCGAGGCCCCCCGCCCTGGGAAGGATCTGATAGCTCGCCGACAGCCACGTGCCGAGCACCTGCAGCGTGCGCAGCGGCGTGTACAGGTTGCCCGCGTTGCTCGTCACCGCGATGTTCTTCGTCACCCGCAGCGATCCCGAGAAATCGATCCACGTCGGCCACGCGCACACGAGCGCGGCGATCGCGACGCTGCCCACCAGCGCCAGCGAGCGCCCTACGCCCTGGCGCCCCGCCAGCACGCCATCGATCAACAGCGCCGCGAGGACCGCCACCGCCGCCAGCACCCACGCGCCGAAGCCCACCCCCAGCGCCGAGACCCCGGCGGCGACCACTAGCGCGAACGGAAGCCCCGCCGTCGGCGGCCCCCGCAGCCAACGCCGGTGAAGCACGACCAGCACGCCCAGCGTGAGAATCATCGCCAGCGCCGTGATCTCCTTGACCGACCCGACCAGCTCGTAGCCGTAGACCAGCGCCGAGACGGTCGTGCTGAGCGCCCCCACCGCCGCCCACGCGCCATCGAGCCCCATGCGGCGCAGCAGCAGCCACACCGGGCCGGCGGCGGTCGCCAGCATGAACGCGTTGAACGGCTGGAAGGCCCAGATCAGGGGGATGCGCAACAGCAGCGCGCTGCCGCCGAACAGCGTGTCCGAGCCGGAGGGGTAGCTGGTGTCGTAGTACGCGTTGATCACCCGGCCGATCGAGTTGCTCAGGTCCAGGTGCGTGTAGTGCTGGCCGTGGTTGATCAGGAAATACGCGCCGATCATGTGCACGGCCGAGTCCGTCAGCTCCATGTAGGAGGAGAACGTCGGGCGCCCGGCGAACAGCACCGGCGCGAGCGCCACGACGTACGCGAGCACCACCGCCAGCAGCTGCCACCTCCATGCTCGCCATCGCGGCGCGAGCGCCCGCACCCTGCGCCGCGCGAGCACGAAGCCGGCGATGGCGAGGGCCACCAGCAGATACGGGGTCGCCTCGGCGACAGGCCAGGCGTAGGTGCTCAGCTGGGAGGCCGCGATCAGCGCCGCCGCACCGACGACCGGCAGCAGCGCTCCGGGCAGAAAGCGGCCGCTGATCCGATCGACCAGCAGCCCAGCGCCGGCACACAGCAGCGCGAGCACTGCCGGGTAGACCAACGCGGTGAGGACGAACATCGAGGGCGCCAGTCTTTCAGCAGACGGCGCCGACGGCATTGCTCCGCCGAACTGCTCCGCCGAACGCGAGCGCCGTCGCGACGACGCTCTCGCGCCGAGCTCCTGTGCCGTGTCGCCATCGCGCGCCGTGGCTGGAGACAGTCCCAGTAGAGCCGCCGTCGGCAACATCGCTTGCAGACCTCCCTCTGTGATGCATCTTGCAGCGGGATCTGTTAGCTTGCGCCCCGTTCGTGCCGAGTCCTCGCCCCCAAGGGGTCGAGGAGCGGGGGACCCACTGCAGTCGAGAGGCTGCTGGGGCGAATCGCCACACAGTGTGGCGTAGCGTAGATCTGTACGCGAGCCCGTCAGCTAACCCCGTAGGCGCCATGCAAATGGAATTGAAAGGACGCCTCGGATGCCGGGATCCCCGCGTGATCTTGCTGTTGTCGACCACTGGAGCGCCTCGCTGGAGCGCTCGCAGGCACGCCGTGCTCGAGTACAGGGCGGGCGGACGCGCCGCGCCAGCCACACCGGCGCCACGCTGGCCACGCTGCTCGACACGCGCGCCGGCCTGCGCCAGCCGCGCGACCTCGCCGAATCTGAGCCCTGGCAGCTCTCGCTCGGCCGCTCGCGGGCGCGCCGGCGCGCCGCTGAGCTGCGCTTCGTGCCAACCGGCTCGCGCGCCAAGCGGATCTCCCTCGGAGCCCTCGTCGCGCTCACGGTAGGGCCCACCGCCAGCCTCGCAAGCGGCCAGGGAGCAGCAGTCACGACAACCACCGACCCCGCACCCGCGACCACCAGCGAAAACAGCATCGTGCTGAGCTACGGCAGCGAAGGCAGGCAGGTGCGGCTGCTCCAGAAGGCCCTTGGCGGCGTCAAAGTCGACGGCGTCTTCGGGCCCGAAACCGAAGCGGCCGTTCGCAGCTTCCAGGCCAACAGAGGTCTCACGGTGGATGGCGTCGTCGGGCCCGCCACCAGTGCCGCGCTGCGCAGCGCGGGCGCCGGCAAGGCGTTCATCGCCGACGTCAGCAGCGTGATCCCCGGGACCGCGTCCCTGCCGATCGCCGGCGGCGGCACCGAAGCGCCGACGTCCACGTCCACCGCCACCGTCACGCAGACGACCCAGACGACACAGGGCTCCACCAAATACGCGGCGCTGACCGTCACGCACCTGCCGACGAGCGTGCCCAGTGCCGGCGAAACCGAACCAGAAGCCGAAGTGAGCACCGGCGGCACCGCCGACGCGAGCGCCGAAAAGAGCTCCACCGATGCGGTCAAGCAGCTCCAGATCGCGCTGCACCTCAACCCCGACGGCGACTTCGGCCCCGAAACAGAGGCGGCCGTCCGCACGCTGCAGGCGCGCCACGGCCTGACCGTCGACGGCATCGTCGGCCCGGCGACGTGGCGGGCGATCGGCGTCCAGAGCCAGGAAGCGCTGACCCCGCCACCCTCGGTCACCGCGTCGGCCCCCGCGGCGAGCGCCACGAGCGCGGTCAAGCAACTGCAGATCGCGCTGCACCTGCCTGTCAACGGTGAGTTCACCGCCGAAACCGAGACCGCCGTGCGCACCCTGCAGGCCCGCCACGGGCTCACCGTCGACGGCATCGTCGGCCCGGCGACATGGAACACGATCGGCGTGCGCGGCCAGGAAACGCTCACCCCCCCGCCATCGACCGTCTCAAAATCCGCCCCGCGGCAGAGCGCCGTGGACGCCATCGCCGCATCCGACACGGGGCTCACCCCCGGACCCGGGGGAACGCCCGAGAACGACGAGCAGGGGCCGATCATTGGCGGCAGCGCGGCCGTCGAGTGGCTGCAGGCCGCCCTGCATCTCCCCGTCGATGGTGAATTCGGTCCCGAGACCGAGGCCGCTGTGCGCACGCTGCAGGCACGCCACGGCCTGGCCGTCGACGGCGTCGTCGGTCCCTCGACGTGGGCCGTCATCGGCGTGCACAACGCCGCCACGCTCACCCCGCCGGCCTCCGCGCTGGTAACCCCCGACGCCGCCCCCGGCGGCGCGCAGGGCGCCGGCGCCACAGGCGCCGGCGCGGGCGAAGGCGAAGCCGCCGACATCGTCGCGCGCGTGATCGCCGCCGCCAACGAAATCGCCACACGGCCGTACGTGTACGGCGGTGGACACGGCTCGTTCGAGTCCGACGGCTATGACTGCTCGGGCTCCGTCTCCTACGCGCTGCACGGTGGCGGCCTGCTCAGCTCGCCCGAGGACTCGACCGGACTGGAGTCCTACGGCGAAGCCGGGCCGGGCCGCTACATCACGATCTACGCCAACGCCGAACACGCCTACATGGTCATCGACGGCCGCCGCTTCGACACGGTCGCGCTCGCCGAAACCGGGTCTCGCTGGTCGGACTCGCCGGGCGACGACGGCGGCGACTTCGTCGTCCGCCACCCGGACGGCCTGTAGCGGTTCGACCCCGCGAGCTCGAACGCGAGCTCCTTCAGCGGTTCGGGACGTGCATGCACGTCCCGTGCAGGGCCGCATGCGGCCCTGCTAGACAGGCCGCATGCGGCCTGTCTCCGGCGGGCGCATGCGCCCGCCGGCACCCCCGGCCGAGCGTCCCGTCCCAAGCGCCGCCTAGCTTTGCTCCTCCGAGTCCCTGAACAGCGGCGAGAGGAGGCGCGACGATGCTCGCGCGGGCACACACTTTCACGATCGAGGGTTTGCATACCCGCCACGTCACCGTCGAGGTGGACGTCCGGCGGGGACTGCCCGGCTTTGCGATCGTCGGCCTCGCGGACGCGGCCGTTCGCGAGGCGCGCGAGCGCATCCAGGCGGCGATCCTCAACTCGGGATACGAGTTCCCCGCTCGGCGCATAACGGCGAACCTCGCACCCGGGGACGTGCGCAAGGCGGGACCCGGTCTGGATCTGGCAATCGCGTGCGCGGTCCTCGCTGCCAGTGAACAGCTGCCTCCACAGCGGCTGGAGCGCGTCGCCCTGTTCGGAGAGCTGGCGCTCGACGGCGCCGTCAGGCCCTCCAGGGGCACGCTGGCCGTGGCGCAGGCAACGCGGCGGGCGGGCGTCGACACCCTCGCTCTCGCGGGGGCACGCGCGCACGAGGCGAGGCTGATCGACGGTCTGCGGGTGACTGTCGTCGAGCATCTGCGCAGCGCGGTGCGCGTGCTGAACGGCGGGCCCGGAGATGCGCCGCCCGAGCCTGCAGATGAGGGTACGGGCGAGCCCTCCCAGCTCGACCCTGGCGCGCCCGACCGGATCACGCTGGGAGCGGATCTGAGCGACGTGCGAGGCCAGCACCATGCGGTGCGAGCGATCGTGATCGCGGCGGCGGGCGCCCACAACATGCTGTTGAGCGGCCCGCCGGGCACCGGCAAGACGATGCTCGCCCAGCGGCTCGCGTCGATCCTGCCGCCTCTGAGCAGGACGGAGGCGATCGAGGTGACGCGCATCCACAGCCTGATGGGCTCGCGCGTCGACTCACTCGCGGCGAGCCGGCCGTTCCGAGCGCCACACCACTCGATCACGGCAGCTGGCCTCGTCGGCGGGGCGAGCCGCGAATGGGTCGGCGAGGTGGTGCTGGCGCACAACGGGGTGCTGTTCCTGGACGAGCTCTCGGAGTTCTCGCGACAGACGCTCGAGGCGCTGCGCCAGCCGCTGGAGGACGGCCGCGTGGCGATCGCGAGGGCGCGCCACTCGGCGGTCTACCCGGCGAGGTTGATGCTCGTGGCCGCCACCAACCCGTGTCCGTGCGGCTACGCCGGCGACGGCGAGAGCTGCCGTTGCCGGGAAGCGGACCTGGCGCGCCACCGCCGCCGGCTGAGCGGCCCGCTGCTCGATCGCATCGACCTGCTGGCGAATCTCCAGCGAGAGTCGACCCGCGATCCGCATGCCCCGGCGCTGTTGAGCTCAGCGCAGGCCCGCGAGCAGGTCGCGTGCGCGCGCGAGCGCCAGGCGGCGCGGCTGGCCGCGGAGGGCGTGACGGTGAACGCGCGCATGGACGGGCGCATGCTGGGTCGATACGCGCGGCTGGACGAGCGCGGCGAGGAGATGCTGGGCGCGGCGCGCCTGCGCGGGCTGCTGAGCGCGCGCGGCGAGCACCGCGTGCTGCGTGTGGCGCGCACGATCGCCGACCTGGACGGGAGCGAGCGCGTGCGGGCGCGCGATCTTGGAGCGGCGCTCGCGCTGCGTCCGGACGTGGGTCTCATGGGCAGTCGCGCGGCATGAGCTCGAACGGCTCGAGGGACCGAACGGATGGCGCGTGCGTGAGCTGCCTGCGGCGCGGCTGGCTGCTGTCGGCGCTGAGCGGGCCGCTGGAGTGCTGCGCGCGCGACCGCGCACGCCTGCTCGAGCTGCTGGCGCTCTCGGACGGCGAGCTGTTGCGAGCCGCCGCCGGGCGGCGCGGCGCGGAGCTGAGACGCAGCTATGAGCAGTTCCCCCTCCGGGGGCGAGACGACGCCGGCGAGCTCGCACGTGACCCGGACGTGCAGGCGATCTGCCGCCACCGCGACGGATATCCGCGCGCGCTGAGCGGCCCGGCGGCTCCGCGTGCGCTGGAGGTGGCCGGCGGTGCGAGGCGGCTCGCGCGGCTCACGGCGGCGCCTGTGGTGGCGATCCTCGGAAGCAGGAGAGCCAGCGACTATGGCATGGAGATGGCCAGGGGCCTCGCGCGGGGACTGGCCGCGAGCGGCGTGAGCGTGACGGCGAGCATGACCGACGGAATCGCGATCGCGGCCCACCTGGGCGCGCTGGACGCGAGCGGCGCGAGCATCGCGGTGCTCGGCGGCGGTCTGGGCGTCGGCTGCCCGGCGCGCAGGCGCTCGCTGTGCGAGCGCGTGAGGCGCCGCGGCTGCGTCGTGTCCGAGCTGCCGCGTGACTGCCACGGACGCCGCTGGGGCCAGCTTGCGAGCGAGCGGATCGTCGTCGGGCTGGCTGCGCTCACGGTGCTCGTGGAGGCCGAGCACACGCCCGAGGACCTCGCGCCCGCGCGGATCGCGCGGGCGTTGGGGCGGCCGGTGGCGGCTATCCCCGGCCGCGTCACCTCTCCCCTCTCGCGCGGCACGCACGCGCTGCTGATGGACGGCGCCAACCTGGTGCGAGGTCCGCGCGACGTCTTGGAGCTCCTGTACGCGAGTGGCGCGCGAGCGAGCGAGCCGGATGCGACGCCGGCGCCTTGCGGGGTCGGGTCCTCGGCCGGGCTGACGCCGTGGCTGCAGGCGACGCTCGAGCGGGTGGGAGCCGGGTGCGACACGCCAGACAAGCTCACGCGCGCGGGAGCGGATACCGCGGAGGTGCTGTTGGCGCTCAGCGAGCTGGAGCTGATGGGGCTGCTCGCCCGCGGCGACGCAGGACGCTACGTGCCACGCCAGTCTCTGGCTGGGTGACGACCCGCGCGAGCGCGTCTGGCGCCTGGAAGCGTGCGCGACGGCGAGAAAGGCACGCGCGCCGGGCGCTCCCATATTGGACTAGACAGGAGGTATTCGTTTATCCAATACACAACTTTCTCAAGAATCGCGCCGATAAAGCCGAATCCTTGCCCCGAGATGATGGATCAGCTCACAGCCCGGGAGGGATGATGCAGGCACCCACGAAACAGGGCCCCGCACCCGGGCAGACGGATGAGGAGGTCCGCCGCCTCGGCGAAGCGCTGCGCGCACGTGCGCAGGATGTGCTCGGGCGAACGGCCGTTGACGTCGAAGAGGCGGCTCAGGGGTCGGGCAAGACGCTTGACTCTGTGGTTCGCGACAGCTTCGAGCGCATCGGCATGAGCTCCACGATCGCGCTGGCAGGGTGGATGGAAGGTGGAAGCGCTGAGGCCGGGCAGGAGGCCTGGTACACCTACGGCCAGCTCGCGGCCCAGAGCGCGTGGCCGCTGAACGAGGTGACCAAGCACTGTCTGCACTGGCGCGATGCGGTCGCCGAGGTCTCGCGCGAGATCGCGCCGACGATCGGCGTCTCCCCCACGGCGCTCGCGCAGGCGCTGTCGATGACGCAACTGACGCTGGACGTGACGCTCGTTCGCATGTGCGAGGCGTTCGAGCAGGAGCGGGAGCGAATCGCGCAGGCGCTGACCCGCCGTGACGAGGAGCTCGTGTTCATGGCGACCCACGATCAGCTGACGGGACTTCCCAACCGCACGCTGATACTCGACCGCGGCGAGCAGATGCTGGGTCGCGCACGCCGCCTGCGCACACCCGTCGCGGCGCTGGTGATCGACCTGGACAACTTCACGGGCATCAACGACACGCTTGGGCACTCAGCCGGCGACGAGCTGCTGCAGGCGATCGCCGCGAGGCTCGACGGTGTGGTGCGCGACGTCGACGCGCTCGGGCGCATCGGCGGCGACGAGTTCGTGGTGCTGGCCGAAGCGTTCACCAAGAGCGCGGACGCCGGACTGATAGCCGGTCGGCTGCGGGATGCGCTGAAGGCGCCGTTCGCGCTCGCGAGCAGCCAGCACACCGGGCTGACCGTGACCGCCAGCATCGGCGTGGCCGTCGGTGAGCGCGCGTCGGTGGAGGAGCTGCTGCGCGACGCCGACATCGCGATGCACCGTGCCAAGTGGGACGGCAAGAACCGCCACGTGGTGTTCGAGTCGGACATGCAATATCTCGTGCAGAAGCGCATGGAACTCGAGATGGATCTGCGCGGCGCGCTCGAGCACGACGAGTTCTTCCTGCTCTACCAGCCGACGTTCGACCTGCGCGGCATGGTCCCAACCGGAGTGGAGGCGCTGCTGCGCTGGCGCAGCCAGGCACGAGGAGTCGTCCAGCCGAACGACTTCATACCGCTGCTCGAGGAGACCGGGCTGATCGTGGACGTTGGCAAGTGGGTGCTCGAGCAGGCCTGCCGGCAGGGCGCGCGCTGGCGCGACTGCGGACATCCGATCGGCGTGGCGGTGAACGTGTCGGCGCGCCAGCTGGAGACCGACCAGTTCGTCAGCGACGTGCGCCAGGCGATCTCGCACAGCGGGCTGCAGGCGCAGGCGCTGACACTGGAGATCACCGAGACGACGCTCATGCGCAACCCCGCGCAGACCGCCGTGCGGCTGCACGCCATCAAGGACCTCGGCGTGCGCATCGCGATCGACGACTTCGGCACCGGATACTCGTCGTTCGCCCACCTCCAGCGCTTCCCCGTGGACGCACTGAAGATCGACCGCTCGTTCATCTCCCAGCTGACGGAGAACCCCGAAGGCGAGACGCTGCTGCGCACGCTCGTGCAACTCGGCAAGGCGCTGTCGATCGAGACGCTCGCGGAGGGCATCGAGCGCCTGCACCAGCTGTCGCTGCTACAGCAGGAGTGCTGCGACAGCGGCCAGGGCTTCCTGTTCGCGCGGCCGCTGGACGTGGACGGGACCGCGGCGTTCCTACGCAACTGGCAGTCGAGCGACCTTGTCGATCCACCCGCGCAGGAGCCGCCTTGCCAACAGCCGCGCAGCCTGGTCGACGCGCCCGTCAGGGGGCTCGGCTCCCGTCCGCTGCTCGCCGCGGGCGGGGACAGCGTCTGAGCCTGGAGCTCAGCCGGAGCAGGTCTTGTCGGTCGCGGCGTCGCTCTTGATCGTGCTGCCCGGCTGTCCGTTCATTGGATCCGAGCCGGGGATGCAGCCTGCCTCTTCCTTCGCGACGAACCACCCGTCCTCGCATGAGATCGTGTACTCGACCGCTGTGATGGCACCGTCGCCGAGGTGGTCGCAGCTGGCGTCCTGTGTATCGCCCGCGAGCCCGCCCTGATAACCCTGCTCGCAGGCCGCGGGCGACCCGTCGCTCGCGCCTTCGGTTATCGAGGCGCATTCGGTCACGGCCTTCGAGCTGGGCGACGGCGCGGTCCCGGTCGCGCCGCCGGCGAAGATGAAGCCGAACTTGCAGTCGTGCTGGCTCTCGTCGAGTTCGATGACACCGACGCCAAGCTCACAGCTCGCCCCGAGCGTCGAGTGAGCGACCGCGTCCTGAAAGCCCTGCACACATGCCTTGGCCGCGTTGTCGCTCGTGCCTTCGGTGATCGATTCACATTCCTTGGCTGCCGAGCTCTGCGATGATTCGGACACGCCGAAAGAAGGACTCACCGCTGCGAGCGACACGAGCGCTGCTACGGCGATTGCTGACAGCCACCTGGACTTCATGGTACGGTTCTCCCCCTTTTGCTGCCGGCTCGGCACAACACCGAAACGTCCTTACAGGATAAAGGATCACTAAAACCCAGTAAAATATAGCCGCTCGCTGGATGACGGATGTATCGACGCACGGCTAAATCACGTTGCTAGAACCTGGACAAACGGCGGTATCTAGAACTACATGGCCTCTGCAAGCGAGGCGAGCGTGGCTCGCGATAGAGTGAAAGGTCCTCGCCCTCACGGCCGGCCGGCCAGCAGCGGCGGCTCGTCGGCGAAGGCGCCAGCCAGCCGGCGACTGTCTCGCAGGAAAGCCTCGACTGCGTCGGCGGCGAGCGGGCGAGAGAACAGGAATCCCTGCGCCATGTCGCACCCCTCGCGCTGCAGCTCCCGCACCTGGCTGTGATGTTCGACGCCCTCGGCGAGCGTCTTCAGGCCGAGCGCCTTCCCGAGCTGGATCAGCGTGTGCGTGAGCGCGTGCGCCTCGCTCGAGAGAGACAGGCCGGTGATGAACGTGCGATCTATCTTCAGCGAGTCGACGGGGAACTGGCGCAGATAGGCCAGCGAGCTGTAGCCCGTGCCGAAGTCATCGACCGCGATGTGCACGCCCAGCGCCTTGAGCTCCGCCAGCAGCCGTGCGGTCTGATCGGGCTCGCGCATCAGCACCGTCTCGGTGATCTCGATCGTCAGGCTCGCCGCGTGTAGATCGCAGCGATGCAGCGCTGCGCGAACCTCCTCGACGAACTCCGGGCGTTCGAGCTGGCGGGCGGAGGCGTTGACGGAGATGTTGAGCGGATATCCCCTGCGGCGCCACACCGCGCCCTGCCTGCAGGCCTGCTCCAGCACCCAGCGGCCGATCGCGACGATCAGGCCACTGCCCTCGACGATCGGCATGAACACATCGGGCGGGATCACGCCGCTGACGGGATGGCGCCAGCGAAGCAGCGCCTCGAGGCCCACGACCCGCTCGCTCTCGAGGTCGAGCATCGGCTGATAGGCCAGGAAGAACTGGCCCAGCTCGAGCGCGCCCACGAGATCCATCTCCAGGTGGATGCGGTCCTGCGCGTCGGTCTGCATCGCGGACTCGAACTTGACGTAGCCGTTCTTGCCGATCGCCTTGGCCTTGGACAGCGCGAGACCGGCGTCCTGCATGAGGTCTTCGCCCGAGCCTGGGCGCCCGGTCGCGATACCGACGCTCGCGGTCATGAAGATCGGCGCGCGCTCGTCGCCGGAGAGGACGATCGGCCGACGCAGCAGGTCCAGGATGCGCTCGGCCACCAGCTCTGGGGCGGTGTAGAGCCCGACTGAGTCGATCAGCACGACGAACTCGTCGCCGCCGAGACGACCGACCGTGTCGTTCTCGCGCAGGGCGGCCCGCAGCCGTGCCGCGACCTGGCGCAAGACCTCGTCGCCGGCCTGACGTCCGTGGCGGTCGTTGATCTGCTTGAAGCCGTCGATGTCTATGAACAATGCCGTCACCGGTACGTCCAGGCGCCGCGCCCGGCCAAGGATCTGCTCGGCGCGGTCGAGCGCCAGGATCCTGTTGGGAAGATCCGTCAGCGGATCGTGCAGCGCCAGGTACTCCAGCTCGCCGGTCCTCTCTCCGACGAGGCTCCACGCGCGCCGGCGCGAGCCCGACAGCACGCGATGGAGCAGGAACACGAGGATCGTCACGAGCAGACCGAGACCCAGGGCGACGATTCCCCTCAGGTTCGCGGACGCGGACCCATCCGCCGTACCGGTCGTCTCGAGCAGCCAGCCTTCTCCCAGATGACGAACGTCGGAGTAGCCCGGCGAGCGCCCGCGCGGGTCGGCGCCGGCACGGCCAACCAGCTGCAGCGGAGCGCCGACGTTCCGGTGGTAGAGAGCAACGGTCACAGAGCGACGGCCGGCGAGCACAGACCCGATCGTGCTCGCGCCGTCGAACGTGGTCCCGATGAAGCCCGTGAGTGCCGCCCGGCGCGCGGACGGGGTGGCGATCGACACGCCCTGCATGTACACGGCGGCGCCGATAGCGATCAGCGAGCGATTGGCGATCGTGGGAAGAGGAATGACGATCAGCGATCCCGTGTCCGTCGCCGTTTTCACCAGGCCCGGATACGGCGAGCGGCCGATACCCGGAGCGCTCGGCGCGCAGTAGTCCAGCAGCCCGGGATACAGCGTGCTTGTCGCCGCACCGCCGACGATCGCCCTGGTCAGGCAATAGCTCGGCCGCCTGCCGGGCGGAACCAGCTTCAACTTGCTGTGGGGGAGCGTGCGAAACCCAGGATCGGTCTCGATCTCGCGACGAAACGCCGACAGGCCGGAGGCGGGCACCACCTGTATGTAGGTGGCCGAGACCTCCGGGGAAGAGGGCGCGCCCCGCTCCAATTCCTTGTACCACCGCAGGAACTGCGTCTCGCTGTCCTGCGTTTCCAACGTGGCGTGTGCCCGTATCGTCCGCGTCAGCGCGACGTCGATGAGCAGCTTCGCCTCCAGCGCGCTGCCCAGAGCGGCGGCCGTCGATTCAAATGACTTCCTGTTGGCTTCCTGCGCACTGGAACGCCATGCGGCCGCCCCGAGGGTCGACACGGCAAGGCCGATCGCGAGGATCAACCCCCCGATCACGGCCGCGCCACCGCGACTCCACGGCAGACTCCTCCACCTCCCGCCGACCGAAGGACGCACAGCGCCGGTCGACACCGTGTCCACGTCATGCGCATCCAAGGGCGGATCGAGCCGCCTCGGGCTCATTAGCTGGCCAACATCATATCGATATGTAGTATCGGCAGAATCGCCGAACAGTCTGAGTAATGCTGAACACATAACTATGTGCTAATTGCCAAGTGCCACACCAGCGATAGCTCCACCGCATTGGCCAGCATCGTCCCAGCCGCCGAGTCGGCTGGACGCTTGTTCGAGTCACGCGCGGCCGGCTAACGCTCGGCCATCGAACCGTCGGGATAGCAAGTAGGTCGAAGAGACCGGGGAGCCATTCCCCTTCCATCGCGGCGCTCGACGCCGCAGTCAGGAGGCGCCCGTGATCCGCGGCGTCCAAAGAACGCAGGAGTCGCGCGACGGCGGCTCCCGCGCGGCAAGCAGGACCGCATGCGCCATGGCGCATGCCAACGCACTTCGAGCAGCGCTCATGCTGCTCGCCTCGCTGTCCCTCCTTGTCTTCGCGAGCAGCGCCCTGGGCGCCGCCGCGCCGGTGGGCCTGGGGACGGCGGCCAGCTTCTCGGTGCTGGCCGGCTCGACGGTCACCAACACCGGCCCGACGACCATGTTCGGCGACCTGGGCCTGAGCCCCGGCTCGTCGGTTACCGGCGCTCCGCACGTGCTGGGGGCGACGCACGTCGACGACGCGGTCGCGATCGGAGCGAAGAACGCGCTCACGAGCGCCTACGACGACGCCGCCGGTCGACCGAGCAACGGCTCGGCCGGCACCGACCTCGCCGGCCAGGTGTTCCTGCCCGGCGTGCGCACCGCCAGCAGCTCGCTGCTGCTGTCATCGGGATCGGTGACGCTCGACGCGCAGGGCAACCCCAACGCGGTGTTCATCTTCCAGATCGCAAGCACGCTAATCACAGCGTCGAACACGAGCGTTGTGCTCATAAACGGCGCGCAGGCGTGCAACGTGTTCTGGCAGGTCGGATCCTCGGCGACCCTGGGAACGGGCACGAGCTTCGTCGGCACGATCATGGCGTTGGCGACGATCACGGCGAACACCGCGGCGACCATCCACGGCAGGCTGCTCGCGAGCACCGGCGCGGTCAACCTGGACACGAACACGATCACCACGTCCAACTGCTCCTCCAGCGAATCCGGCATCGGCGGCGGCACGGAAACCGCTGGCAGCGAAACAGCCGGCACCGTTGGCGGACCGGTCACCGCTGGAAAAGGCGCCACGGGAGCGCCGGGCACGGCGAAACCGGGGAAGTCGACGGGCGCGAAAAAAGCAGCCAAACGCAAGCACCTGCACGTTCGCGCGCGACCGGCGCTGCAACACCGCCACGCCGGCTTCACCGGATGAGCGCTCAACGACTCCGGCGCCTCAGCTCGCCTGGGCGCAGGCGCCGCCTGGCGAGCGCCATCGCGGCCGCGTGCCTGGCGAGCATCACGGCCGGGCTGGCAGCCGGCGCGCCGACGGCCGGCGCCGCCAGCGCGCCGCATGTGCAGGCGACCCAGGAACTGGCGGTCCTGCTGAGCGCGCACGGCGCGCACCGTGCGCCCGAGGCAAGCTCGCCGCAGGTCGCGCTCGTGGCGGCCAGCCGACCGATCACGGGCGTGCCGACGACGCTACCGGTGCTCTCACGCTCGATCGGCGCCGGCGGTGCACGCTGGCTGCGGGTGCTGCTCCCAGGTCGCCCCAACGGAGCGAGCGGCTGGATCGCCGAACAGGGCACCAGCCCGTCGGTGACCGCGTGGAGCATCGTCGTCGACCTGGCGGCCCGCAGGGTGCGCGTGTACAGCGAAGGTCGTCTCGTGAACAGCTTCCAAGCGGTCGTGGGCAAGCGGTCCACGCCGACCCCCACCGGTCACTTCTTCGTCGAAGAGAGCCTGCAGATGCAGGCGGGCGAGCCCGGCGGTCCGTTCGCACTTGCGCTGAGCGCCCGCTCGAACGTGCTGCACGAATTCGAAGGAGGCCCCGGTCAGATCGCGATCCACGGGCGCGAAAACCTCGGCGGTACGCTGGGCACGGCCGCCTCGCACGGCTGCATGCGACTGGCGAGGGCAAGCATCGACTGGCTCGTCTCGCGCATCGGCCCGGGGACGCCCGTGACGATCGACGCCACGTGAGGCCGCACGCCCACCAGAGCGCCGGCCCGCAGCCATCATCCCCAAGCGCGGCCCAGCCTTACGCTTCAGAGAACGCCGTGCCCTCATCCGCGCCGGTGGATGGGTGGCGATGAACAGTGACGCAGGCGATGACCGTGGCCAGCGCCACCAACGCCAACGCGACGTAGGGGAGCTCGCTATAGGGCGCGGGCTGTCCCGGCTTGCAGATCTCGACGAACGGGACGATCAGCGTCAGCGCTCCCAACGTTGGGACGGCGAGGTGTCGCACAGCTGAGAAGGAGTCACGGTGACGGCGCCACATGAACACCGGGAGCGAGAGCGTCGTCAGGAAGTACACGAACAGGATCACGATCGTGCCCATCGTCGAGCACTCGGCGTACAGGCCGACGGGGTTCGTAGAGCCGCCGTCCACCCCGATCAGATGGGCGATCCACCAGACCGCGATGATCCCCAGCCCGCCACCGGCCATGACGAGCAACGCGTTCACGGGCGTCTCGCCGGGTTGGCGGAGGTGACCAAGCCTTGCCGGCAGCAGCCCGTTTCGCCCGCCGTCGAAGAGCATGCGCGCTTGGGAGCTCACGCCGGCGATCAGCGTGGCGAGCACCGAGACGGTGCCTCCGATCCATGCCAGGACGGCCGCCCCGCCGAGATAGTGATCGGCCACGCTCAGAAACGGGATCGATGAGCGACCGATCGAGGAGACGTCGTAGCTGAAGCCGGTGACGGTGACGTAGGCGAAGAACACGAACAGGGCGGTGCCGATCGCGACCGACACGAACAGCGCCCTTGGGACCGAGCGCCTCGGGTCGCGAGTCTCCTCGGCGAGCGCTGGGCCGTTTTCCCACCCGATGAGCATGTACAGCGCGAGTGGGAAGCCCGCCGACAGGCCGGCCAGACCGTGATGGAGGTGCGCCCAGGAGAACGGGATACCCGAGAGATGGGCGCGCTGGTCGACGAGGACGATGGCACAGAAGGTGATCATGATCGTGACCTGCACGAGCACAGCCAGGCGGATCGCCTTCGTCGACAGCTTGACGCCGCGCGTCGTCAGCGCGATGGCGCCGACGGTCAGCACGAGCGCGAGCGGCTCCCACGGGAGATGCCACGACGCGTAGTGGGCGAGGGTCAGCGTGACCATGCCACCGGCCATGGTGAAGATCCCCGCGATGGCCACCGTGTACCCGACCACGACCAGCAGGGCGGTAACCACACCGGCTCTCGCACCCCACGAGGTCTCGACGTATGTGATGAAGCTTCCCGCCGAGGGCTCCGCCCTGGTGAACTCGGCGACCGTGAAGGCGAGCAGTAGCACGGCCAGGCCCGCGGCCACGATCGTCAACGGGGCCGCGACGCCGGCGGTCACGGCGATCACCCCGAAGGCGAAGTAGAAGTTTTCCCCCAGCCCGATGTTCGCGACGGTCGAGGCCGTGAGGTCCGCGGTGCCCAGCTGGCCGGCCTTCAGGTGTGCCGGCGATTCGGTGCGATTCACACGCTGGAGAGTACGGGGGCCAATACCCTCGAAAGTCGGGGGCCTCTACATAAAGCGGATGAAGGGATTCGAACCCTCGACCTTCGCCATGGCAAGGCGACGCTCTAGCCAGCTGAGCTACATCCGCGAAGTCCGGCCATTCTACCTCTACGCAGGATGTCGCGGCTCGGACGGGCGCCGCGCGCGCACCTGGTACACGGCCAGGTCGGCCGCTTCGAAGCCGTGGCCGGCCGAGCGCAGGTACAGCCGCCACACGCGCGTGCGCTCGACGCCCGCGAGCGCCTCGGCCTCGTCGAGGCGCTCGTCCAGCCGTTTGGTCCAGTGCCGCAGGGTCACGGCGTAGTCCTCGCGGAAGCCCTCCACGTGCTCGGTGTGGAAGCCGGCGCGCTCGAGCGCGAGCTGCACGCGCGACAGCGGCAGCGGCTCGCCGTCGGGGAACACGTAGCGCGTGGAGAACAGGTCCTCGAGCGGCTCCGCCGCGGGATCGAGCGCCGCGATCGCGTGGTTCAGGAGGACTCCGCCCGGGCGCAGCAGGCCGAACAGCGACCGCGCGTACACGTCTATCTGAGCTTCGCCGACGTGCTCGGACATGCCGATCGACGCGATCGCGTCGAACGACGCCCGCGGCAGCTCGCGGTAGTCCTGCACGCGGATCTCGATCTGCTCGCTGAGGCCAGCCTCCGCCACGCGCTCGCGCGCGCGCTCCGCCTGCGGCGGCGACAGGGTGATACCCACCACCTGCGCGCCGTACTCGCGCGCGGCGTGCATCGCGAAGCTGCCCCAGCCGCAGCCGACGTCGAGCACGCGCATGCCCGGCTCGAGCGCGAGCTTGCCCGCGACGAGCTCCAGTTTCGTGCGCTGGGCGTCCTCCAGCGTCTGCGCGCCTTTGGAGAAGATCGCGCAGCTGTAGGTCATCGACTCGTCCAGGAACAACGCGAAGAAGTCGTTGCCTACGTCGTAGTGGTAGCGCACCGCCGCCGCGTCGCGCTCGGCGCTGTGCAGGCGCCCGCGCAGCGTCAGCTCCAGACCAGGGCGTCGCGGGAGCCCGCCGGGCAACGCCGCGGCCGCCGCCGCCAGTCCCAGGCGCACACGATCGGCGACGCTCAGCTCCGGCGGATCGAATTCGTCGACCATCAGCAGCGCGCGATCGAGGTCATCGACGGTCAGCGAGCCGTCGACGTAGGCGCGGCCGAGACCCAGCGTCCCCGGCGCCGACAGGAAGTGCGCGAGCGCCACCGGTCGGCGCACGAAGAACGTCGGCGCCCCCTCCACCGTCGCCGCCACAGCGCCCCCGTCCCAGAAGCGCACGTTGAACGGGCGCGACGGAAACACTCGCTGTAGCTCACGGCCAAGTGGTCTGCTCACCCGGATGATCGCCATGCCCACCGATCGTATCCAAGCTCGGCTAGCCCTTGAAGCTCGAGCGCCCCAGATCCCCGAACGGCTCGTCGCGCTCGCGCACCGCCTCGCGGAATCCTGCCTGTGCCGCGCGGCGCTGGAAGCCATAGCCCTCGGCCGTGTGGCGGGCCAGCCCGTCGAAGACCGTCCCCAGCACCTGGGTCGCATGCAGACCCTGCGCGTACAGGGTCTCGTTGACCAGCAGCTTCATCATCATCAGCTGGTTGACGGGCATGCGAGCGATCCGCTCGAGCAGGAGCTCGGTGCGCTCGACCAGCTCCTGCGCCGGGGGCGCCTCGATCGCCAGCCCCCACTCCAGCGCCTCGCTGCCCGACAGCGAGTCGCCCGTGAACAGCAGCCGCTTGGCGCGCTGCGCGCCCACACGATGCGCCCACAGAGCGGTCGTCGGCGAGCCCCACACGCGCGCCGGCGGGTAGCCGATCTTGGCGTCCTGCGCGATCACCAGCAGATCCGAGCACAGCGCCATGTCGGTGCCGCCCGCGACGCAGAAGCCGTGCACCCTGCACACCACCGGCTTGCCGCAGTGCAGCAGGCTCATGAAGCCCCGCACGTTGCGGCTCATCATCGCGTAGTCCACCATCGGATCCCACGTCTCGTGCGGGTCGTGGTTGGCGGCGATCACCGCCGGGTCCAGCGGAGAGCCGCTCACCGCGCCTGCGCCCGCGCCCTCCGCCACCGCGCGCGCCCCCGCACCCTCGGCGCTCTCCACCAGGTCATACCCGCCACAGAAGCCAGGCCCGTTGCCCGACAGCACCAGCACGTGCACCGCCGGATCGAGATCCGCGCGCTCTACACACGCCGCCAGCTCTCCCACCAGACGGGCCGTGATCCCGTTGCCGCGCTCGGGACGATCGAGCGTGATCCGCGCGATCCGGCCTGTCACCTCGTACAGAACCTCTGGGCGCTCGCTCACCGCCGCGCCCGCGATCCCCGGTCCCAGCCGGCCGATGACCTGCGGGCAGCCCTCGCGCTCATCCCCGCGCACTTTACAGCCGCCCGCGCAGCCGCCGTCAGCAAGCGCCGGTGACATACTCCGCCGATGCCCAGCGACCACGCCTACTCACGGCTGTCGATACTCATGCCCGCCTCCGCCCTGCGCGCGTTCGGCAGGCTCAACGTGCCGATCTACCGCCTCACGCGCGGGCGGCTGATGAACAAGGTCGGCCGCGCGCCGGTGATGCTCCTCACCTCCACCGGACGGCGCTCGGGACAGCCGCGCACCGCGCCCGTGCTGTATCTCGCCGACGGCGAGCGTCTGATCGTCGTCAGCTCCAACGGCGGCAACGACCACGCGCCCGCGTGGTCGTACAACCTCAAAGCCAACCCCGACGCCGACGTGGAGATCCGCGGCGATCGCCGCCGGGTGCGCGCGCGGGTCGCCGACGGCGAGGAGCGCGCCGATCTGTGGCAGAAGGTCAACCAGCAGTACGCCGGTTTCGCCGACTACGACGAGACCACCTCGCGCGAGATCGCCGTGTTCGTGCTCGAGCCGCGCTGAGCGCCTGCCTGCCCAGAGATAGCGCCTGCCTGCCAGAGATCGGACCCACGCGTAGGCGCCCGCGAAGCGGCCACCGGATCGCCACGCACATCGGCTAGCCTGAGCTCATGTCTCTATTCGATCGAGACAAGAGCACCATCGTCGAGTCCGCATCCGCGCTGCCCGGCCGTGAGCAGGAGATGCCCGTGCCCCAGCGCCACGAGGTGCTCGGGACGCCGCTGAAGGGACCGTTTCCCGACGGCGTCGACACCGCCATCTTCGGCATGGGCTGCTTCTGGGGGGCCGAGCGCATCTTCTGGGAAGCGGACGGCGTGTACACCACCGCCGTCGGCTACGCCGGCGGGCTCACCCCCAACCCCACCTACGAGGAGGTCTGCAGCGGTCGCACCGGCCACGCCGAGGTCGTGCTCGTCGCGTTCGACACCGCCAAGACCAGCTACCAGGAGATGTTGAAGCTGTTCTGGGAGGGACACGATCCCACCCAGGGAATGCGCCAGGGCAACGACCGCGGCACTCAGTATCGCTCGTTGCTCATGTGGCACGACGAGTCCCAGCGCGCCGCCGCCGAGGCTTCGCTCAGCACCTACCAGCAGATGCTCTCGGCGGCCGGCCACGGCACCATCACCACCGAGCTTGCCGAGGTCGACGAGCTCCACCCCTTCTATTACGCCGAGGCCTACCACCAGCAGTACCTCGCCAAGAACCCCGGCGGCTACTGCGGAATCGGCGGCACCGGCGTCGCCTGTCCGATCGGCATCGCCAGCTGACACGCGTCAGCTATGACGACCGCCACCACCCCCGTCACCACGCGAGACGGGACCGCCACGCGCGAACGGCACCACCGCCACGCGGCGCGAGGGCTACGACAAGCGGCCCCGCCGAAGCGGGGCCGCTGACCGTCCTCAACCCCGAGATGCGGGCGCGTCCGTGGGGAGGACGCGCCCGCGCACCAGGAGAGAGCTTCTGTCTACGCCCCGGCCCCCGCAGGCGCCGCACTGCCGGGCTGCCATGCCGGTGGGTGTGGGCCACCGAGCGTCGGCACGTCCGAGGGGTAGACCTCGTTGCCGTGGATCGCGTGATCGCCGATCTCCAGTTCTTCGTCGGAGAGCCGCAACGGGATGAAGATGCCGATCAGCTTCAGGATGACGAACGTCACCACAGCGGTGTACGCGATCACCCACGCGCCGGCCTCGGCCTGCCAGCGCAACAGCGTCCAGCCGCCGCCGAGGAGCAGACCCGTCTTCCCCGGCAGGTTGGATGCGCCATGCACACCGATGTACTCGACCACCGCCGGATCCGCCAGCAACCCGACCAGCAGCCCGCCCGCGAGACCGGCGATGCCGTGCGTGTAGATCACACCCAGGGTATCGTCGACGTTCCTGAATGGTCGTACCCGGCTGAGATAGCGGATTGCCATCCACACGATCGTCGCATCGACGACGCCGATGATGATGGCGCCCCAGCCGTTGACGAACCCGGCCGCCGGCGTGATGCCTACCAGGCCCGTGATCATGCCGTTGACGGCGCCGATCATCGACGGCTTGTCGCGGTAGATGTAGTCCCAGGCGATCCACACCATCATCGCCACCGCTGTGCACAGGTTGGTGTTGATGACCGCCGCCGAGGCGTCTGCGCCGGCGTAGTAGGAGTCTCCACCGTTGAACCCGTTCCACCCGAGCCACAGCAGACCCGCGCCGACCGCCAGCATCAGCAGGTTGTTGGGCGCGTCGATCTCGCGATCTCGTTGCAATCGAGGCCCGATCACCGCCGCGAACACGAATCCTGAGATCCCTGCCGACAGATGGATGACGTAGCCACCTGAGTAGTCCAACGCGCCGTGCGCGGCGAAGTAACCGCCGCCCCACAGCAGGAACGCGTTGACCGCGTACACGAAGGTGATCCACAACGCCACGTACGGGATCCATGCCTTGAAGCTGACCCGCCCGAGCACCGAACCGAGCGCCAGGATCGGGGTGATCGCGGCGAACACGAACTGGAAGTACACGAGCGACGCCTCGGGGAAGTGGAACGGCGGACCTTCCGTAATAGACGGAATCAGCGCCTGGCCCTCCTCACCGACGTGGCTGAGCACACTTCCCGGTTCGCCGACCATCGTGCCCAGGAACCCGTGGGTTCCGAAGATGCCGGAGCCACTGTGCGCGATCGGGTTGTCGAAGCCCATCTTGAACGCCCACAGACACCACACGATGAGCGTCACGCAGAACGCCACGAACGTGAGCATCATCGCGTTCACCGACCAGCGCTTCTGCATGACACCGCCGTACAGGACCGCCAGGCCGGGCAGGCTCATCAGCCCGACGAACGTCGCCGCGGTCATCTGCCATGCGTTGTCTCCCGCGTTCAGCCAACTTGGGTATGACAGCCAGGTCATGTGCCTCCGTTCCTACAGTTGTTTGCGAGCGAGCGCCTGTCCCCGGAATGCGGACACCGCTCGCCCGATGACAGTCCAGGTATGAAATCCGGCATGTGGGAACCGGGGTAGGGCCATCGTGGCCAACACTTCGCGCAGGCGTTTAGACATTTGTCTAGACGGCCTTTACGCGCGGGCCGTGGAGGGGTGGCGTCAGCTCAGTCGAACGGAAAGCCAGCCCGCCGGCAGGAGGCACGCAGTTCGGCTGCGACATGCTTGAACGCGCCCGGTGTGGCGCACACGAGCCTGGCCTGCTGGCCACATGCGTGCTCGGTCGCTCCACCAAGCGTCGAGGCGAAGTTCACTTCGATGCAGTCCTTGCGCGGTGGTGCGCCGCTCGTAACGGCATACGCGCCGAGGCCAACCACGACCAGCGCCACGCACACGAGCAACGTCGCGACGATCGTCTTCTCGCGCCGGCCCCAGCGCAGCGGCTCGGACAGTCGCCGGGACTGCTCGAACATGATCATGATGTCAGGAAGGCTACTGTGCGGGCTCCTCCGCGGGCTCGAACGCGAGCGCGGCGGAGTTGATGCAGTAGCGCTGGCCGTCCGGACCGGGCCCGTCGTCGAAGACATGCCCCAGGTGCCCGCCGCAGGTACGGCAGACGACCTCCGTGCGGCGCATGAACAGGCTGTTGTCGGGGCGCAGCTCGACCGCGTCCGCGACCGCCGGCTCGGTGAAGCTCGGCCATCCGGTGCCGGAGTCGAACTTCGTGTCGGCGCCGAACAGCATCGCCCCGCAGGCCGCGCAGCGATAGTCGCCGGACTCCTTGTTGTAGACGTACTCGCCCGTGAACGGCGGCTCGGTGCCCGCCTTGCGCAGCACCTCGTACTGCGCCGGCGTCAGCTCCTCGCGCCACTGCTCGTCTGACTTCACGACCTTGGGCTCATCGGCTGACACGTCTCTCGTTTTAGCAGCAGTCGGCTCGCGCGCGAAGGCTCGCTCCCGGCCCCGCCAGGGCGCCTGTTATTCTGATCTTTACGTTCACGTCAGATTTCATCCGGCGACAGCCGAGAAGAGAGGCATCTTGAGCACACGGCAGGCCCCAGGCGAGACAACCGGCAGGAGCTTCGGCGTGGCCGCGGGACACGCCGACTACAAGTGGTGGGCCCTCTCCTGCACCAGCCTTGGGATGCTGCTCGCGGCCACCAACTCGGGGACGCTGATCATCGCTCTGCCCGATCTCGAGCGCTCGCTGCACGCCAGCCTGCTGGCGCTCGTGTGGGTGATCCTCGCCTACCTGATCGCCGCGACCGTGCTGGTGCTGATGGCGGGCCGCCTGAGCGACCTGTTCGGGCGCAAGCGGGCGTACGTCGGCGGGTTCGTCGTGTTCGCGCTCGCCTCGCTCGGCGCCGGCTTCTCGCCGGACGCGACCGTGCTGATCCTGTGGCGCATCCTGCAGGGCATCGGCTCGGCCTTCCTGTTCGCCAACGCCGCCGCGCTCGTCACCGACGCGTTCCCCAAGGAGCAGCTAGGGCTGGCGATGGGCGCCAACACGATGATCGCCGCGATCGGCCTGGTGCTCGGCCCGGTGCTCGGCGGGGCGCTGGTGGCGATCTCCTGGCACTGGGTGTTCTGGTTCAACGTCCCGTTCGCGCTCGCCGGCGCCGTGTGGGGCGCGCTGATCCTGCGCGAGCTGGCCAAGCCGGACTCCGTGCGCGGCTACGACGTGTTCGGCACGAGCACCTTCGTCGTCGGCCTCACCGGCCTCGTGCTCGCCGTCTCCCGCGGAGGGCTGAGCGGCTGGAACGACCCGATCGTGATCGGCGGGCTGATCGCCGCGGCGGTGCTGCTGCCGCTGTGGGTGGCGATCGAGCGCCGCTCGAAAGCGCCGATGCTCGACCTGGAGATCTTCCGCAGCCGCCTGTTCGCGGCCGCCAGCGCCGCGGCCTTCATCAACGGCCTGGCGCGCTTCGCGCTGATGTTCCTGTTCGTCTTCTACTTCCAGGGCGCGCAGGGCGACACGCCGATCGACGCGGGCATCAAGCTGATCCCGCTGGCGCTCGGCATGCTGATCGCCTCGCCGCTGGCCGGCATCTACGCGGACCGTCACGGCTCGCGCGCGCTCGCCGCGCTGGGCATGCTCCTGAGCGCCGCGGGTCTCGCGGCGATGACCACCCTTCAGGTCCACACCCCCTACTGGCAGAGCGCCCTGTGGCTGTTCATGGTGGGCGCCGGCTCGGGTATGTTCAACAGCCCCAACACCGCCGCCATGATGGGCGTGGTGCCGGCTCACCGTCGCGGCATCGCCGCCGGCGCGAGGACGCTGCTGCAGAACACCGGTGCCGTGCTGTCGATCGCGTTCGTGCTGGCGATCATCACCTCGGCGGTGCCGAAAGCGACGCTGTTCGCGGTCTTCTCGGGTCTCGCCAAGGGGCTGTCCGCGCAGAAGCTCGCGCCGTTCATCGCCAACATGCACACCGCTCTGTGGGTGCTCGCCGCGGTCTCGCTCGTGGGAGCGCTCGTATGCATGCTGCGCCCGGCGCACGTGCAGGCGGCCCCGATCGCCGAGCCCGAGAAGGTCCCGGCGCCGGCGGCGGCCAACCAGCCGCGCACCGACGGGGTGGCGGTATGACGGACGAGCGTACAGAGATGAGTCTGAGGATCGGCGACGTCGCGCGCCTGGTCGGGACCACGCCGCGCACCATCCGCTATTACGAGGAGATCGGCCTGCTCCCCGAGGCGCCCGCGCGGCCCTCCGGTCGCCACCGCCTGTACACGCACGCCGAGGTCGAGCGGCTGCGCGAGGTGATGCGCCTGAAGCACCTGCTCGGCGTCTCGCTGGAGGAGCTCAAGACGCTGCTCACGGCCGAGGAGGCGCGCGCGGAGGTGCGCGCGCAGCTGCGGCGCGAGGACGTCGAACCCACGCGCAGGCGCGAGCTGCTGGACGAATCGCTGGGTCACATCGAGCGTCAGCTCGAGCTCGTGCGCCACCGCGCGTCCGAGCTGACCAAGCTCGAGCACGAGCTGTGCGAGACGCGCAAGCGCGTCAGACGCAAGATCCGTGAGCTGGAGGCGCAAGCCGTCGTCGCATAGGACCGGTCGCGCCGGCGAGGGTCTGGAATAGACGCCCGCCGTTCATATAGTGCATCGCGGTAAGCGCCGGCGGAAGCGAGGAGGCGGTCTTGGAGCGCAAATGGTGGACGTTGATCGCGGTCTCGGTGGCGATCTTCATGCTGCTGCTCGACATCACCGTCGTGAACGTCGCGCTGCCCGACATCCAGCGCTCGCTGCACTCCTCCTTCTCCGACCTGCAGTGGGTCGTCAACGCCTACGCGCTGACGCTCGCCGCGTTCCTGTTGACCTCCGGCGCGGTGGCCGACCTGATCGGGCGCAAGCGCGTGTTCGTCCTGGGCCTGCTGGTGTTCACCACCGCCTCCGCGGTCTGCGGCCTGTCCAGCTCGCCGCTGATGCTGAACCTCGCGCGCGCGGTGCAGGGCACCGGCGGAGCGATGATGTTCGCGACCTCGCTGGCGCTGATCGCCCAGTCATTCCACGGCAAGGAGCGCGGCACCGCGTTCGGCGTGTTCGGCGCGGTGACCGGCGCGGCGGTGGCGGTCGGGCCGGTGCTCGGCGGGATCATCACCTCGGGCATCGGCTGGAAGTGGATCTTCTTCGTGAACGTTCCGATCGGCGCGATCGCCGTGTTCGTCACGCTCACGCAGGTCAGCGACTCGCGCGACCCGAACGCCACCGGCGTGGACTGGGCGGGCCTGCTGACCTTCTCCGGGTCGCTGTTCCTGCTCGTGTACGCGCTCGTCGAGGGCAACGAAAAGGGTTGGGGCTCGACGGAGATCGTCTCGCTGCTGTCAATCGCGGCGGCGCTGCTGGCGGTGTTCGTGCTCGTCGAGCGCCTGCAGAGGCGGCCGATGCTCGACCTGTCTCTGTTTCGCTGTCCGGCGTTCGCGGGGGCGAGCATCGTCGCGTTCACGCTGTCCAGCTCGTTCTTCGCGATGTTCCTGTACCTGACGCTCTACATCCAGGACGTGCTCGGCTACAGCCCCATACAGGCCGGGCTGCGCTTCCTTCCAACCACGCTGCTGTCGTTCGCCGTCGCGCCGATCGCTGGCCGGCTGACCGTGCGCATGCCGGTGCGGCTGCTGCTCGGCTCGGGGCTCGTGCTGATCGGCGCCGGCTTGGTGTTCATGACCGGCGTCAACGCCGGCTCGCACTGGACGGTGCTGATCCCCGGCTTCGTGCTCGCCGGAGCGGGCGTCGGCCTGGTCAACCCGCCGCTCGCGTCGACCGCGATCGGGGTTGTCCCGCGCGAGCGCAGCGGAATGGCCTCCGGCATCAACTCCACCTTCCGTCAGGTTGGCATCGCCACGGGGATCGCCGGGCTGGGAGCCGTCTTCCAGCACAGCGTCACGCGCGGCACCACCACCGTGCTGCGCGCCAGCGGCCACCTGGGCGAGATCGTCAGCGCCGCCCACGGCCAGCTGGGAACGCTGCTGGAGTCCGGCGAAGTCACCCAGATCGCCCACTCCCTCTCCCCCGCCGCGCGCGCGGCGCTCGATCACTCCTACCGTGTCGGCTTCACCGGAGCGTTCACGACGATCGCCGCGATCGCCGCCGCGATCGCCCTCACAGGCGCCGCGCTGGCCTTCGCGCTCGTGCGCGGGCGCGACTTCGTAAGCTCAGAGCAGGCGCCCGGCCCCGTGGAGACGGAGCCCGCGGGCGCGGTCGCCGGTTGAGCGACGCTGCTTCCTCAGTCCTCTCCCGGGAGCGGCGCGACGCGCGACCGATAGCCCGGGCAGGAGAGGACGGGAAGACGCGGATAGCGTGGATAGGTCGGGTCCTCGCGCGAACGCGTGCACAGCGAGAAGACCGAGCCGCGCGTGTTGGGCACCAGCTGCTGGTGTACGCACGTCCCGCACAGCCCCGCGCGCGGAGACGGTCCTTGCGTGGGGCGCGTCGGCGTGGACATGATCGGAGCTTAGGAGCAGTGGCCCACGGGAGAGGCCTGGACAGCCCTCGCTGGTGCCTGCGATACTCGTTGCTCATACAACTATGAAGATCTTTTACCGACTACTGGGATTCCTGAGCCCCTACAAGCGCGGGCTGGGCATCTCCTGGGCGCTGGCGAGCCTGGCGATGGTGATGACCGTCGCCCTGCCCGAGCTGACAGGCCACGCGGTCGAAGCCATCAGGAAGGGTGCCGTGCACGCCGACGGCTACGCGACCGGCGCGCGCACGCACGCATCGTCTCGCCACACGCTGCTGGTGCTCGCGCTGGTGATCCTCGGCGTGGTGCTCGCGCGCTGGGGCTTCATGTACTGGCGTCGGATCATCGCCGGGCGCGTCTCGCTGGCGGTCGAATACGACCTGCGCGAGCGGATGTACGGGCAGCTGCAGCGCCTGGAGCTGGGCTTCTTCGACCACCAGCAGACCGGGCAGCTGATGTCGCGTGCGACCGTCGATCTCGCCGCCGTGCGCTTCTTCCTCGGCTACGGGCTGGTGTTCATCCTGCAGTCGATCCTCACGATCGCGCTCGCCGGCGTGGTGATGCTCGCGATCAACCCCTGGCTCGGCCTGATCGCGCTCGTGCCGGTGCCGTTCGTGGTGCTCATCTCCTACCGCTACGGCCACCGCGCGCGTCCGGCGATCCAGGAGACCCAGCAGCGCATCGCCGAGCTGACCGCCGACGCCGAGGAGAACATCTCCGGCGTGCGCGTCGTCAAGGCGTTCGCCCGCGAGGACAGGCAGCTGACACGCTTCCGCGACACCGTCGGGCGCGTGTTCAACCAGGCGATGGTCGCCACGCGCCTGGAAGCGACGTACAACCCGGTTATCGGGTTCCTGCCCCAGCTCGGCCTCGCGGCGGTGCTGCTGCTGGGCGGCGAGTCGGTCGTCCACGCGCACCTCACGCTCGGCCAGTTCACCGAGTTCTATCTGTACGTGAACATGCTGATCACGCCGATGCGCTCGCTCGGGGTGACGCTCAACCTCGCGCAGCGGGCGACCGCGTCGGGCGCTCGCATCTTCCAGCTGCTCGACCGCGAGCCGCACCTGTCGGACGCCCCGAACGCGCCCGAGCTACCCGCCGGCAGCGGGCACGTGCAGTTGCGCGACGTGACGCTGCGTTACGAGGACCCGCACGACGAGCTCGGCGCGAGCGCCCTCATGCAGAGCGCCGGCGCGGCGCCGCAGAGCGGGCGCGCGGTGCTCAGGGACATCGACCTCGACGTCCCCGCCGGGCGCACGGTCGCGCTCGTCGGAGCGACTGGCTCGGGCAAGACCAGCCTGGTGGCGTTGATCTCACGGCTGTATGACCCGGTCCGCGGCGCCGTCCTGCTCGACGGCGCGAACGTGCGCGACGTCACCGTGCGCTCGGTGCGCGCCACCGTGGCGGTCGTCAGCGACGACCCCTTCCTGTTCTCCGCGAGCGTCGCCGAGAACATCGCCTACGCGCGACCCGGCGCTGGGATGGAGGAGGTCGAACAGGCCGCGCGCCGCTCCCAGGCGCACGAGTTCATCACCGACCTGCCCCAGGGCTATGACACGCAGGTGGGCGAGCGCGGACTGACACTGTCCGGCGGTCAGCGCCAGCGCCTGGCGATCGCGCGCGCGCTCGTCGCGAACCCGCGGGTGCTGATCCTCGACGACGCGACCTCCTCGGTCGACGCGTCCACCGAGCAGAGCATCAAGCTGGCGCTCGCGGAGGCGATGGACGGGCGCACGACGTTCGTGATCGCCCATCGCCTCTCGACGATCGCGCTGGCCGATCAGATCGTCGTGCTCGATCACGGCCGCATCGTCGCCCAGGGCGACCACCAGCAGCTGCTGGAGAGCTCCGAGCTCTACCGCGAAATCGTCGCCGGCAGCTCATCGGCCACAGCGACGGACGCGATCGCGCCGGATGGCGTGCTCGCGACCGGCGCGGGCGTCCAGCCGAACGCCGGGGGTCGGCTGTGAGCCCTCCCGGGCCGATGGGTGGGATGGGCGGCGGCATGGGCGGCGGCCGCGGCGGCGCGCGCGCCGGCCTCGGGCCGGGCAGCGCGCGCGGCGGCCAGCGCTGGGACGGCGAGCGCCCGACCCGCGGCAGCCGCGGGCGCAACCTGCGCGGCCTGCTGGCGCTGCTGCGTCCCTACCGCCTGCGCACGGCCGGCATGCTCTTGGCGCTGGTGCTCGGCACCGCCGCCTCGCTGGCGCCGCCGCTGCTGGCCAAGCTGGCGATCGACTCGGGCATCGAGAAGCACGACATCCACACGCTCGCGCTGGTGGTCGTCGCGTTCCTGTTCTCGGCGCTGCTCGTATGGGTGGCGACCTACGCGCAGACGTATCTGGTCGGCTGGGTCGGCCAGCGCGCGCTCGCCGACCTGCGCATCCGCATCTTCACCCACCTCCAGCGCCAGCCGATCGGCTTCTACGAGAGCCGCCCCGCGGGCGTGCTGATCTCGCGCATGACAAATGACGTGGAGGCGCTGGAAAGCCTCGTGACCGACTCCGTGGTGACACTCTTCCAGTCGGGCCTGACGCTGGTCGGGGCGATCGGCGTGCTGCTGTACCTCGACGTCAAGCTCGCGCTGCTGACGTTCTGCATCGTGCCGTTCGTGGCCGGCGGCAGCATCTGGTTCCGGCTCGTATCCGCGGGCGCGTTCAGGCGCACGCGTGAGACGATCGGCGCGATCACCGGCTACCTGCAGGAGACGCTGTCGGGCATCCGCGTGGTGCGCAGCTTCGGCCAGGAGCCCGTGCACGAGGCCCGCTTCGCGGAGCTCAACGAGGACAACCGGGAGGCCAACATGGTCACCGTGCGCCTCAACGCCGCGTACTTCCCGGCGGTGGAAATGCTGTCGGGGATCGCGCTCGCGCTGATCGTGCTGTACGGCGGCTACCAGGCGATTGACGGCCACATCACGGTGGGCACCGTGGTGGCGTTCGTCGCCACCCTGTCGTTCCTGTTCGAACCGATCCAGCAGCTCTCCCAGCTGTACACCACCTACCAGTCGGGCATGGCCGCGCTGGAGAAGATCTTCCTGCTGCTCGACACCAAGCCGACGCTCGAGGATGCTCCCAACGCGCCCGCGCTGGGGCCGATCCGCGGCGAGGTCCGCTTCGACGACGTGTCCTTCGCCTACCGCCCCCGCTCGCGCAGGCGCGACGACGCCGCCGTTCGGTCGGGACTCAGCGGCAACGGCGCCGGCCCGCCCGAGGACGCCGAGCCGGAGGAGGTGCTCGCGCTCGAGCACGTCGACCTGCACGTGCCCGCCGGTCAGACGATCGCGCTCGTGGGCGCCACCGGCGCCGGCAAGTCGACGATGGCCAAGCTCGCCGCCCGCTTCTACGATCCCACCCGCGGGCGGGTGCTCGTGGACGAGCACGACCTGCGCGATGTCTCGAGCCACTCGCTGCGTTCGCAGATGGGGATCGTGCCGCAGGAGGCGTTCCTGTTCTCGGGCACCGTGCGCGAGAACATCGCCTTCGGGCGCCCCGACGCCGACGACGCGCAGGTTCGCGCCGCCGCCGCGGCGGTCGGCGCCGAGGAGTTCATCTCCGAGCTGCCCAACGGCTACGACACCGAAGTAGGCGAGCGCGGCGCCCAGCTCTCCGCCGGCCAGCGTCAGCTGATCGCGTTCGCTCGCGCGCTGATCGCCGACCCGCGCATCCTGATCCTCGACGAGGCCACCTCCAATGTCGACCTGCACACCGAGGGACGCATCGAAGCCGCGCTGCGCCGCCTGCTCGCCGGACGCACGTCGATCGTGATCGCGCACCGTCTGTCGACGATCCGCCAGGCCGGTCGCATCGTCGTACTCGAGCACGGCCGCATCGCCGAGCAGGGCACCCACGATGAGCTGATCGCCGCCGAGGGCCGCTACTTCCAGCTGTATCAGGACTGGACCTCGCAGGCCGCGGCGTAGTCGCTCGCTGGCTGTGGCTCCTCCGCAAAGCGGTGTATAGCCATGGCTATACATGCAGCTCGCGCGTCCGCTCGCCAACGCGCCACTCCGGGACAGGGACTCGAACCCCAATCTCCCGGACCAGAACCGGGCGTCACTGCCAATTGGACTATCCCGGACAGTGTCTTGGCCTAGAGAATAGCCAACCTGCGAGCGGATCCGACCGAGCGCAGGCGTGCTTGCGGGCAGCCTCGCGCCGCACAGCGGCGTCCTAGAACGTGGCGGGCAGCCCGTTGGGGGCGAAGTAGGCGGTGATGGCTTCCTCGAGGCCGGGGTCGAGGACGAGCAGAACCTCGTCGCCGGCTTCGATGACGGTGTCGGGCTTGGGCACGAAGCCGGACCCGTCGCGCAGGACGGAGATGATGAGGCTGCCCTCGGGCAGGGCGATGTCGGCGATCTTCTCGCCGACGGTGGGCGCGTCGTCGGAGACCTCCAGCTCGATGATCTCCAGGCGCTCCTCTTCGAGCGCGAGCAGGTGCACGAGGCCGTAGCGGGGCACCTCGTGCTCGATCAGGCGCAGGATCAGGTCGGTGGCGGATACGGCGGGCTGGATGCCGAGCAGGCGGAAGTGGTCGTGGTTGCGCAGGTTGTTGACGCGCGCGATGATGCGGTCGCACAGGTACTTCTCGCGCGCGACCTGGCAGACGAGGATGTTGTCCTCGTCGTCGCCGGTGACCGCTATGACGAGGTCCGCGCGCTGGATGCCGGCGCGCTCGAGCACCCACAGCTCGGTGGCGTCGCCGTACTGCAGCGCGTGCTCGAACTCCTCCTCGTTGGCCAGGTAGCACTGGCGCGAGGACTCGATCAACGTAACTTCGTGGCCCTTGCCGATCAGCTCGCGCGTGAGGTTGCGCCCGACCTTGCCGGCGCCTGCGATGATCGCGTACACGGCTACGCCGCCTCCCCCTGCGAGGACGACGCGGGCTCAAGCGCGCGCTCGAACATCTCGATCGCGTGCTTGGTCGGGGAGATCGTCTCCAGGCCCTGTTCGCCATACCAGTCGGCGCGCGCGGGGTCCATGACGCGCACGATCGACTTCTTCACGCCGAAGCGCTTCTGCGCGATCTGGGCGATCACGAGGTTTGTGTTGTCGCCGGCGGTGGAGGCGATGAACACGTCCGCGCGCTCTATCCCCGCCTGGATCAGCGCGTCGGTCTCCAGGGCGGTGCCGACCGTGAACTGGCCGCCGGAGTCCTCCCAGCTGCGACTCTGCCCGGCGTCGAGGCGCTCGTGCGAGAGCGGGTCCTCGTCGAGGACGGACACTTCGTGTTGAGCGGCGAGAGCGGACTTCGCGACGGCCGAGCCAACGCGGCCGGCGCCGACGATCAGAACGAACATGCAGCGGAGCGAATTGCCATTGGTTCGCAGGTTAGACCATCGGGGCGCTGGCCCGGTGCGCCCGGCGGGCGAGCTCGATGGGCGAGTCGCGGGCGGCGGGCGCGGTCACGATCACGCGGCACTCGGCCTTGCCGACGACGTACTTGGTGATGTCCCCCACGTACGCCTCCAGCGGGCCCCCCCGCCCCCCCAGGCGCGCGCCGCCGCGGATCAGCGACGGCTCCTCGGCGCCGAGCACGATCGCCTCCACGCCGCGCCGGCGCGCCTCCTCGACGATCGCGTAGCCGGCGCGGCGGGTGCGCACGGTGGCGGTGGCCACCTGCACGCCGGTGTACTCCTCCCCCACGGCCTTCGCGCGCGCGAGCACCTGGCGGGCGTGCTTGATCTGCGTTTCCGGCAGGCTCGCGTCCAGAGGCAGCGACATGGGTATGACGAACACCCACAGCGCCTCGATCGTGGAGGCGTCGATCGCCGCCTCGTCGGTCGGCTCGCCGGAGACGAGCAGGGCGGCCGTCTGCACGATGTCGTCGTCGAGGTCGGTGCCGAACAGCGGCACCAGCACGGAGCCGTAGTCGCGCTCGCGCGGCTGCTCGGCGCGCAGCACCTGCGGCGCGACGGTCACGCGGCGCAGCAGCGATGTCTCGTCGGCGCGGCGGTAGATGACGTACAGCGCGATCCCCACCGCCATCCAGCCGAGACCCACGTAGCGGGCCTGTTCGTGCACGACCATCAACGCCACCCAGCCGCCGGCGGAGGCGAGCGCGCCGAACACGGCCGGCAGCGGCAGCTCGCCGCCGCGGACCGTGACGGACAGCGGGATCCGGTAGGGGCGGTCGCGATCGGCCTCGGTGTAGCGCAGGCGGCAGATCGACAGATGGGCGATCGTGAACGCGAGCGTCGCGCCGAACGCGTAGATGCCGATCAGGAAGTCGAGGTCCTCGGTCGCCGCCAGCGCCGCTGAGATGAGACCGGCGAGGATGATCAGCACGTACGGCGTGGAGCGCTGCGGGTGCAGACGCCCCAGGCCGCTGGGGATCTGGCGGTTGGTCGACAGCGAGTACGCCAGGCGCGAGAGGCCGAGCATCGCGGAGTTGGCGGCCGCCACGAGCGTCACCGCCGCGAGCGCGGCGACCACGTACGTCAGCGTCTTTCCCAGCCAGTGCGGGTGCACCTGCGCGACGATGCCGATCATCGGCGCGTTCACGTAGCGGGTGGCCAGCTCGGTGTGCCCATCGTGCACCGGCAGCGCGGTGACGGCAACCAGCGCGATGCCCACGTACAGGAACGCCACGGTCGCGGTGGTGCTGGCGACCAGGCGCTTGAGGCCGGCGCGGCTGATCCTCACCTCTCCGGCCAGCCCCGACGCGGACTCCAGGCTCGTGAACGAGATCACCGCGACGGTCATCGCGAACAGCAGGTCCGACCACTTGGGCGCGCTGCCAAGGTGGATCGGGTGCAGCAGCGTGTGCGGGTTGAAGAACAGCGCCAGCCCGAGCACGACGATGAACGCCTGCAGCGCGAGGTCGCCCGCCAAGAGGATGCCCACCCGCCGCGCGCGGCGTCCGCTGAAGCCGCGCAGGTTGCCGAGCACGACGATCGCGACGAACGCCAGCGCCAGGCCGAGCGCCTCGCCGCGGTTGCCCAGCGGGCTCCAGAACGTCTTCAGGTACTGCGTCGCCGAGTACGCGGTGACCGCGATCAGGATCACGTAGTCGAGCAGGATCGCCCAGCCGGCGACGAAGCTGACGAGCTCGTTGAACGCGTAGCGCGCGAACACCGTCGAGCCGCCCCTGTCCTGGTGCAGCGACGCGCCCTCCACGTACGTCATCGCCGTCAGCGTGTACAGCACCGCCGCGATCAGGAACACCAGCGGCGTCAGGCCGAGCGCGTGCCCGGCGATCACGCCGAGCGAGAAGTACACCGCGCTGGCCAGCGAGGAGTACACGATCGTGAACAGGATCGGCGAGCCGATGCTGCGGCGCACGATCACGCGCGAGCGCGCCGCCAGCTCCGACGGAGCGTGCTCGCCCTCCTGCGCGCTCACGCGCCGCGGCCTTTCCTGACCTCGATGTACGCCCGTCCCGCCCCCGCCGCGATGAACAGCACGCCCAGCAGCAGCCGCGGCGAGATCACGCCCCCGTGCCCGCTGAGCGCCTGCACGATCAGCGCCAGGCCGATCGCCACCATCGCCAGCGACAGCACGTACGTGCCCATGCGATGCGCCTGTCGCCCGTTCATCTCATCCTGAGGTTATTCCGGTGCCGGTCATGCCGTTCGGGGCCGCACATGTGCGGCCCCGTGACACGCCGCATGCGGCGTGTCAGACGGACGGCGCATGCGCCGTCCGGACAGGGCCGCATGCGGCCCTGTCTACCCCTCGATGCATCAGGTGATCAGCGGGATGATCAGGATCGCGACGATGTTGGCGACCTTGATCATCGGGTTGATGGCCGGGCCGGCGGTGTCCTTGAAGGGATCGCCGACAGTGTCGCCGGTGACCGACGCGGCGTGCGCGTCGGAGCCCTTGCCGCCGAACGAGCCGTCCTCGATGAGCTTCTTGGCGTTGTCCCACGCGCCACCGCCGGCGGTCATCATCACGGCGAAGAAGAAGCCGACGACGATCACCCCGATCAACAGCCCGCCCAGCGCCTGCTGGTCGATCAGCCCGACGATCAGCGTCAGCCCGATCGGCAGCAGCGAGGGCAGGATCATCTCGCGCTGGGCGGTCTTGGTGACGATGTCCACGCAGCGCGCGTAGTCGGGCTCTTCGGAGTAGTCCATGATCCCGGGGTGCTCGCGGAACTGGCGGCGCACCTCCTCGACGACCGCGCCGCCGGCGCGACCGACGGCCTCGATCGACAGCGACGCGAACAGGCACACCATCATCCCGCCCAGCAGCAGGCCGATCAGCACCGGCGGTTCGTTGATGCCGAACGAGATCGCGTGGCCGAGCTTGTTTTCGAGTTCTTTCTGGAAGCCAGCGAACAACCCCACAGCCGCGAGCACCGCCGAGCCGATCGCGTAACCCTTGGTGACGGCCTTGGTCGTGTTGCCGACCGCGTCGAGGCGGTCGGTGACCTGGCGCACCTCCTCTGGCAGGTCCGCCATCTCGGCGATGCCGCCGGCGTTGTCGGTGATCGGGCCGAACGCGTCGAGCGCGACGATCAGGCCGGTCAGCGACAGCAGGCCCATGGCCGCGACGAGGATCCCGTAGATGCCGGTCACGCCGCCGCCGGCGAGCTTCCACGCGCCGAGGATGCCGAGCACGATCACGAGCGCCGGCAGCGCCGTCGCCTGCAGCCCGGAGGAGAAGCCCTGGATGATGTTCGTCGCGTGGCCGGTGATCGACGCTTTCGCGGTCTTCTTCACCGGTGAGAACCGCGTCGAGGTGTAGTATTCGGTTAGTCCGAATAGCAGCGCGGTCACGACGATGCCGATCAGCGAGCACAGGTACAGGTGCACCCAGCTGGGCGTGTTCACGGTGGCGCCGACGACCTTGAACGTGAGGTTACGCATCAGCCAGTAGGTGACCGGCGCGAACGCGGCCGCGGCGATCAGGCCGGAGACGACCAGACCCTGCAGCAAGGCGCGCTCCACGTTGCCGGTGTTGGTGCGCACCGCGAACGTGCCGATGATCGACGCGATTATCGCCACGCCGCCGAGCACGAGCGGGTACAGCGCCACCTGCGTGGACTCGTGGAACGTGAGCACGCCGAGCAGGATCACCGCGATCGCGGTCACCGCGTAGGTCTCGAACAGATCGGCCGCCATGCCGGCGCAGTCGCCGACGTTGTCGCCGACGTTGTCGGCGATCGTCGCCGGGTTGCGCGGATCGTCCTCGGGGATGCCCGCCTCGACCTTGCCCACGAGGTCCGCGCCGACGTCGGCGGCCTTCGTGAAGATGCCGCCGCCGAGCCTCGCGAACACGGAGATCAGCGAGCCGCCGAAGCCGAGTCCGATGAGCGCGTCCACGGCCGTCTTGGGGCTGTCGTTGAAGATCGACGTCAGCGCGCCGTAATAGCCGGAGACGCCGAGCAGCGCCAGCCCGACGACCAGCAGGCCCGTGATCGCGCCGCCGCGGAACGCCACCTTCAGCGCCGGCGAGACGCCGCCGCGCGCGGCCTCCGCGACGCGAGCGTTGGAGCGCACCGACACGTTCATGCCGATGTAGCCGGTCGAGCCCGACAGCAGGCCGCCGATGGCGAAGCCGCCCGCGACAGCGATGTTCTGGATGAAGATCAACGCGACGAACAGCACCACGCCGACGCCGGCGATCGTCGTGTACTGGCGGTTCAGGTACGCGCGCGCGCCCTGTTGCACGGCCAGGGAGATGCTCTGCATCTTCTCGTTGCCGGGCGAGAGCGCCAGCAGGGATCGAGTGGTCACCAGGCCGTAGACCACGGCACAGGCGGCACATACAAGGGCGACGACGACCCCATGGTTCGTCAGAAAGCTGCTCAACAGAAATCCTCCGCGGTCTGAGTTGCGTGCCGCGCGAGGATGTGTCGCGCGCACATTTGACGGCCGGATCGCTCAGCGCGAGCGTTATCCGGTGCAAACGCGCGGGCAGTCTATCGCGCCGCGCGGTCGGTTGCCCCCCGACGTCAACCCGGTGGCCTAGATGAGCGCCCGCGGGCGCTCATCTGCCGGGCACCCACAGCCGACCGCTCGCCTCGGCCGGACCGGGCCCGCCCGGCCGCTCGTCCTGCTCCGGCGCCTGCCGCGCGCCGTCCGGCTTGGACCCGCCGTCCTGCGACTTGGGCCCGCCGCTGGCCGGCTGGGACTCGCCGCCCGGAGGCTGGGGCTGCCCACCGGACGCGCCGGCGCTCTGGGCGGGCGCGCCCGCGCCCGGCTGGATCTCGCGCGCGTAGGCCATCTGCAGGCGCGAGAGCGCGTCGCGCAGGGGCCCAAGCTCGCGCGGGATGCGGCGCTCGAGGATGTCCAGCAGGGCCCTCGCGCCGTCGATCGCGTCGCGTGCCTGCTCGAGATCGCGCTCTGGGCGGGCGGGATCGCGATCGCCGCCGTGCGCCTGCTCGGGCGCGCCCGGCGCCAGCCGGTGCGCGCCGATGTTCAGCAGCGACACCGCCGCCTGGGCCAGCATGTCGGTCGCGGTGATGCGACTCAGCTCCGCCTCGTACGCCGCCCGCAGCTCCTCTTCCCCCTGCGGGGACGACGCGCTCGGCTCGCCGGCGCTCGCGCCCGGCCCTGCCGCCTGCCGCTCGGCCCCGCGATCGCTCGTCGGCTGGCCGGCCGTGTCGTGTGCGCTCAAACCGTCACCTCCTCCGGGTAGCTCTCCCTGGTCTCGCTCACGCTAGCCGTGAACACCTCCTCGCGCGCCGCGCCCGCGTCGATCAGCCGACGCTGGCGCTGCGCGCCGTTGCGCTCCGGGAACGCGGGCTCGATCGCCAGCTCCGCGCGCACGGGCGCCGTCCACGCGAGCAGCCGCTCGATCGCCTCACGCGCCGGGTACTCGCGCGCGGCGTCGACGTCGATCAGCCGCCCATCCAGGCCGAAGCGGATCGCGCGCCACATGTTCTCCTCGATCAACCGCCGCGCGGGGTCCTCGAAGGGCACGCCCTCGTCGGCGTCGCGCACCGCCTGGGCGATGCACGCGACCATCAGGCTCGCGAGCGCGTCGGACTCCCGCGCGGTCGCCTGCGCGTCGCAGATGCGCACCTCCACCGTGCCGAAGCCGAAGTGCGGCCTGACCGACCACCACACCTGCGTGTACTCCACGATCGAGTTGGTCCGGCGCAGGAAGTCGATGTACTCGCGGTACGCGGGCCAGCCGCCGAACGCGTCGGGCACGCCACAGCGGGGGAAGCTCTTGGTGAAGCTCTGCGTGCGCGCCGAGTGCAGCCCGCTGTCGCGCCCGTCGAGGAAGGGGGAGTTGGCGGAGATCGCCAGCAGCAGCGGCAGCACCGGGCGCAGGCGATCGCACGCGCGCACCGCGCGGTCGATGTCCCGCACCCCCACGTGCACGTGCAGGCTGAACGTGTTGTTGCGCCAGGCGACGTATTTCAGGCCCTCCTCGACGCGGCGGTAGTGCTCGGTGTCGATGATCGGCTGCTCGCGGTAGTCGGCCCACGGATGCGTGCCCGTCGCGCCCAGCGCGAGGCCCTCGCTCGCGGCCAGCGCGAACAGCCGCCGGCGGCGCTCGCGCTGGCGCGCCAGCGCGTCGTGCACGTCCGCGCCCACGCCCGAGATGATCTCGATCTCCGAGGAGATCAGCTCCCCGGCGATGCTCTGCGCCATCAGCTGGTCGCCGCCGGCCAGCGCGCGCAGGCGCTCGAAGCGGGGAACCAGGTCGAGCGTCGCCGGGTCGAGGATCGAGAACTCCTCCTCCACGCCGACCGTCAGGTCGGCGGCGGCCGCGAACGTCGCTTCGGCTCGGTCTAGATCCAGGCTGTTCATCGCTTGGCGTCTGCGTGGGGTGGCGGTCGGAGCGCTCGGACGTCCAGTGTGACGCACAATCGCCGGTGGGCGGGCGGGCTCCACGTCATGGCGCCGGATCTCAGGTCAGGTAGAAGTACAGCGCGTACAGCAGATCGACCGCCGGGCTGGAGGTGTGGACGGTCACCTCCGGCGGCACGTCCAGCAGCGACTCGGAGTAGTTGAAGAGGATCTTCACGCCGGCGTCCACCAGCTCGTCGGCGAGCGCCTGCGCGGCGCTCGGGGGGACCGCCAGCACGCCCACGACGATGTCCTCCTCCTCCACCACCTGGCGCAGCTCGTCGATGTGACGCACCGTCTGAGCGCCCACCTGGCTGCCGACCTTGGCCTCGTCGCTGTCGAAGATCGCGACCACGCGAAACCCGTGGTCGGCGAAGATGTCCGAGGAGGCGATCGCCTTGCCGAGATGCCCGGCGCCGATCAGCGCGATGTTGTGCTGGCCGGCCGTGCGCAGGATCTTGCGGATCTGCGAGACGAGCGCCTCGACGTTGTAGCCGACCCCGCGCTTGCCAAACTTGCCGAAGCCGGACAGGTCGCGCCGGATCTGCGTGGAGTTGACGTGCGTGTAGTCGGAGAGCTCCTGCGAGGAGATCGTCTCCTTGCCCATCTTCTTCGCCTGCGTGAGCACCTGCAGATAGCGCGACAGGCGCGCGGCCACGCCGAGCGACAGCCGCTCTCCCGTAGTCTCGCCGCCGTCGCGCGCGCCGGCGAGCGCGCTCGGTGTCCGCTCTCCCCCTCCGGGGACGATGCCGTAGCTCATCGCCGTGACTCTAGACGCTCGCGCACGAGCGCCTCCTCGACGACGTATTCACACAGCTCCTCGCCGTCCAGCGCGATCACGGGGATGCGCTCGAAATAGGCGCGGTGCAGCGCCTCGTCGGCGCTGATGTCGCGCTCCTCCAGCGCGAAGCCGAGCTCGCCCTGCAGGCGACGCAGCGCCGCCATCGCGTCCGCGCACAGGTGGCAGTCGGGCTTGGAGTAGACGGTCAGCACGCTCACCGCGCGCGTTCCCCGGTCGAGTACGCGTCCAGCGACAGGTAGCGCGGGTACGCGAGCGGCTCCTGGAAGCGCGCGGCGCTGGCGATCATCGCCGCGTTGTCGGTGCACAGCGAGCGCGCGGGTACGTGCAGCGTCGCGTCGAGCTCGCCCAGGCGCCGGCGCAGCGCGCCGTTGGCGGCCACGCCGCCGCCCACAGCCAGCCGCCGGATGCCGGTCTGCGCGAGCGCCCGCTCGGCGCGCAGCGCCAGGCGCTCGACGATCGCCGCCTGATAGGAGGCGGCCAGATCCGCCGCCCGCTCGCGCGCCGCGTCCTCGCCCAGCTCGCGCACTGTGTAAAGCAGCGCGGTCTTCACACCCGCGAAGGAGAAGTCGAGGCTGTCCGCGAACGCCTTGCGCCGGGCGCTCGTGCCACCGCGCGCGCGCTCGCCGGGCGAGCCCGGGAAGGAGAACGCGCCGGGATCCCCGTCGGCGGCCAGGCGCTCGAGCGCGGGGCCGCCGGGGTAGCCGAGCCCGAGCATCCTCGCTCCCTTGTCGAACGCCTCGCCGGCGGCGTCGTCGAGCGTGCGCCCGAGCACGGCGAAGCCGTCGTGCTCGCTGACGAGCGCCAGCAGCGTGTGCCCGCCGCTGGCGATCAGGCACACGAACGGCGGCTCGAACGGGCTGTCGTCGTCAGCGAGGAAGTTCGCGGCGACGTGCCCCTGCAGGTGATCGACGGGCGCGAACGGCAGCTCGCGGGCGGCGGCGAGCGCCTTGGCGGTGGACAGGCCCACGAGCAGCGCGCCCACCAGCCCCGGGCCCTGCGTGGCGGCGATGAGCTCGACGTCCGCGAGCGTCGCGCCCGCGCGCTGCAGCGCCTCATCGACGATCACGTTCACCAGCTCCAGGTGGTGGCGCGAGGCGATCTCCGGGACCACGCCGCCGAAGCGCGCGTGCGCCTCCTGTGAGGAGATGACGTTCGCGCGCAGGCCGCCGTCGGCGTCGAGCACCGCCGCGCACGTGTCGTCGCAGCTGGTCTCCAGTGCCAGGATCGTCATACCGGCCCAGGGTTCGGCACATCGCCGAGCGAGCCTTCGAGCGTCGCCGGCGTACGCCACATCACGAGCGCGTCCTCGCCGTTGTCCTGGTAGTAGCGCCGGCGCGTGCCCGCCGCGCGAAAGCCCTCGCGCTCGTACAGGTGGATGGCCACGTCGTTGGAGCGGCGCACCTCCAGCGTGAAGCGTGCGCGCGGATCGTCGACGCGCTCGTACAGCTCCGCCAGCAGCGCCGAGGCGATCCCCATGCGCTGGTGGTCGCTGTCCACCGCCACGTTCATCACGTGCCACACGGTGTCGTAGCGCGAGCAGATCATGTAGCCGACGAGGCGCTGCTCGCCGCTCGCCGCGGGGACCGTCGCCGCCAGGCAGATACCCGACTGCTTCGACAGCTCCAGCACGAACATCGCCAGCGACCACGGCGTCGGGAACACGCGCCGCTCGATCGCGATCACCTGCGGCAGGTCGGGATAGCTGAGCCGCCGGACCTCCACGGTGGACAGGCGTTGGACCTGGTGCTCCCCCTTCGGGGACGATGCGGCGGCGATTCGCTCGGTCATCTCAGAGAGGCCCCTCCTGGGCCCGCACTCACCAAGGCTAGCTCCGCGTCTGGGCGGCGACGGTAGTCTGGCACGATCTCGTGGAGGCCCGCGCTCGCCGCGTGCGCCCCCAGCTCGCAGATGGCCGCGGCGCTCACCAGGTGCAGCGGGGAGGCATCGACGGGAACTTCGACCCCGGCCGCCTCGAGCTGGTCGCGAAAGCGCACCGCGCCGTCGCCCACCGCCAGCCAGCCACGCGGCGCCGCGCCCGCCGCGCGCTCGGACTCCACCACACGTTCGGCCTCCGCCACGACGCTCGCCAGCTCCTGGGGCGCCAGCGCGCGCGGGCTCGCCAGCTCGTGTGGCGGCGCCCCCTGCCGTCCGCGCTCGTAGGCGGCCGCGAACGCCTCGCCACGACGGGCGTCGATCACCGCCAGCACGGCGGCGCGCGCGTCGTCGGTATCGACCTTCGCGTCGTCGGCGGCCAGCGCGGTGGTGGCCAGCGCCAGTGGGCTCGAGACCCCCACCAGCTCGACGGCCAGCGACTGCGCGAGGCCGCGCGCGGTGGCGACGCCGACGCGCAGGCCGGTGAACGTGCCGGGCCCCACGCCGACGGCGATGCGGTCGACTTCGCTCCACGCGACGCCCGCTCGCGCGAGCGCGTCGTGGGCCATCTCCAGCAGCCGCGTGGCGTGTCCGGGGTGAGCGCCGGCGGGCGGATCGTCGCGCGCCTCGATCGTGCGCCCGTCAGCGAGGCGCACGGCGAGCGCGGTCGACGGCGTGGAGGTGTCGAAGCCGAGCACGATCACGGCGCGCCGTCCCGCTCGGGCGAGTCCGCGAGCTCGTCGGGTGTGCCCGTGAGCTCGTCTGGCACATCCGTGAGCTCGTCGACGTCGATTCGCCGGCGATCGCCGCCGCCGTGGCTGAGCGTCACGCGCATGCGCGCGCCCGCGAGCTCGACGTGCGCGTCCTGCGGCCACTCCACGAACGCGATCCGACCGGGCCCGAGGTAGTCGGCCAGCAGCGCCGGATCCTCGTGCTCGAGCCCTGTCAGACGGTAGAGGTCAAGGTGCGAGACCGTCACGGCTCCACCGGCGTAACGATGACCGATGCTGAACGTGGGGCTGGTCACGGGATCGCTGACGCCGAGCGCGCGGGCGGCGCCGCGCACGAGCGTCGTCTTGCCCGAGCCGAGCTCGCCGTGCACCAGCACCACGTCGCCGTCGCCGAGGATCGCGGCCAGCTCGGCGCCCAGCGATTCGGTCTCTGCGGGAGCGGTGGTTTCGACGCTTCGTAGGGCCACCCGGAGACTCTAGAGCGGTTCGGCGCCGCTCGCCGCCGGAACGCGGTCCAGCGCCAGTCGCGGCCTGCCGGCGCGGCCCAAAAAAAGACCGGCCCGCGGGAGAATGGTTCGCGGGCCGGTCGTTACTCCTGGAGGGATGGAGACAGGACCTGCATCGGCAGCCTTGCCTGGTGACTTTAGGACCTGGACATAAATGTTCAACAAAGCCCCAAGAACCCCTTCTGTGCAGGGAAAACGTATCCGCGGGGCGTCCAGGGGCGTCTAGAACAGACCGAGCTGATCGGTCGCCGAGCGCCCCTCCGGGACACTCGCCGGCCCCTCTGCGCTCGCCGCCGGCGCCGGCGGCTCTTCGCTCGGCAGCTCGTCGAGGTCCGGGACCTCCTCGATCGGCGGCTGCTCGGGCGCGCCGAGGGCGAGCAGCGCCGGCAGCCGCATGAAGTCCTCGCGCAGCGTCTCGAGCATCCTCGGCGTGTACAGCGCCGCGGCCGGATGGAAGATCGGGTACAGGCGCACCGCGCGCGCGCCCAGCACGATCACCTCGGGCTGCCCGTGCAGGCGCGTGATGCCGGTGGGATCGCCGCGCAGCAGCTTGGTCGAGAAGTTGCCGAGCGTGCAGATCACCGTCGGCTGGATCAGCTCGACCTGGCGCAGCAGGTACTCCTGGCAGTTCTCGATCTCGATCGGCAGCGGGTCGCGGTTGCCGGGTGGGCGGCACTTGAGCACATTCGCAATAAACACATCCGTACGCTGTTGCCCAATCTCCCCCAGCAGCTGCTCGAGCAGCTTTCCCGCGCGCCCGACGAACGGCACCCCCTGCTCGTCCTCGCTTGCACCCGGCGCCTCGCCCACGAACATCAGCTCCGCGTCGGCGTTGCCGGCGCCGAACACGACCGTTTTGCGCGTCGCCGCCAGCTCGGGGCAGCGCGTGCACGCGCGTGCACGCGCGAGCACCTCCTTCAAGGACTCGCGCCGCTCGGTCGCTGTTCGCTCGCGCTCGCCGGAGGGCACCGTGCGGATGGTAATTGCTCGCCGGGAGAGCCCGCTTGATCGGTGAGCGGACGTTCTGCGCGGGGCGCAGCCGAACTGGTGAGGCCCCCGCGGGCTGTGCCGGTCAGCGATGATCTCGCGATGGCCTCCCCCACCGAGCACGCGGTGACCGCCCCGTTTGCGGGCGTCGTCGTCGCCATCCCGCATGCGCGCGAGGAGCACGTCGGCGCGGGCAGCGCCGTCGCGGTGCTGGAGGCGATGAAGATGGAGCACGAGGTGCTGGCGGAGGTCGACGGTGTGGTGAACAACCTGGCGGTGGCCGTCGGCGACGCCGTACACGAGGGCCAGTTGCTGCTGACGCTCGAGCCCCGTGCCGCCCTCGACGCCGGCGCAACGGTCGCACAGCCGTCCCGGACAGAGGGCGAGCGCGCGGACCTGAAGGCTGTGCGCGAGCGCCACGAGATCGGGCTGGACGCCGCGCGCGCGGAGGCGGTCTCGCGGCGCCACGAGCGCGGGCGCCGGACGGCGCGCGAGAACCTCGCCGACCTGCTCGACGCGGACACGCTCGTCGAGTACGGGCCGCTGCTGTTCGCCGCGCAGGAGCGCCGGCGCTCGCGCGAGGAGCTGATCGCGCGCACGCCCGCCGACGGGCTGGTGGGCGGGATCGGCCGGGTCGACGGCCGCCAGTGCGTGGCGATGTCCTACGACTACACGGTGCTGGCGGGCACGCAGGGGATGCGCAACCACGCCAAGAAGGACCGCCTGTTCGAGCTGGCCGAGCGCCGGCGGCTGCCGGTAGTGCTGTTCGCGGAGGGCGGCGGCGGGCGCCCGGGCGACGTGGACATGCCGATCGTCGCGGGCCTGGACTGCCGCGCGTTCGCGCTGTTCGCGCAGCTGAGCGGCCTCGTGCCGCTCGTGGGCATCGCCTCCGGCTACTGCTTCGCGGGCAACGCGGCGCTGCTGGGCTGCTGCGACGTGGTGATCGCCACCGAGGACTCGAGCATCGGCATGGGCGGCCCGGCGATGATCGAGGGCGGCGGGCTGGGCGTGCACGCACCCGGCGACGTCGGCCCGATCGAAGTGCAGTACATCAACGGCGTGGTCGACCTGCGCGCGGCCGACGACGCCGAGGCCGTGGCGCTCGCCAAGCGCTACCTGTCCTACTTCCGCGATGACCGCCCGTCGGCGTCGGACGGGGATGCTGAGGGGTTCGCGCGGGGCGGACCGCGGCGCGGTGGGAGCGGCCCGCCGGCCGTCGCGGACCAGACGGCGCTGCGCGAGCTGATCCCCGAGCAGCGCAAGCGCATCTACGACGTGCGCCGCGTCGTTGAGACGCTGTTCGACACGGGCTCGGTGCTCGAGCTGCGCAGCGGCTTCGCGCCGGGGATGCTGACGGCGCTCGCGCGTGTGGACGGCCGCCCGCTGGGGGTGGTGGCCAACGACCCGAAGCATCTCGGCGGCGCGATCGACGCGGACGGCGCCGACAAGGCGGCGCGCTTCATACAGCTGTGCGACGCGTTCGAGCTGCCCGTGCTGTTCCTGTGCGATACCCCCGGCTTCATGGTCGGCCCCGCGGCCGAGCGGACCGCCACGGTGCGCCACTTCGCGCGCATGTTCCTCGGCGGCGCCAACGTGACCGTCCCGACGGGGACGATCGTGCTGCGCAAGGGCTACGGGCTCGGCGCCCAGGCGATGGCCGGCGGGGGCTTCAAGGCGCCGCAGTTCACGGTCGCGTGGCCGACGTCGGAGTTCGGCGGCATGGGCCTGGAGGGAGCGGTGCGCCTGGGCATGCGCCGCGAGCTCGACGCGATCGAGGACGAGCACGAGCGCGAGCGCCTGTTCGAGCAGCTGGTCGCCGCCGCGTACGAGCGCGGGCACGGCGTGAACATGGCCGCCTACGGGGAGATCGACGACGTGATCGACCCCGCCGACTCGCGGCGCTGGATCGCGACGCTGTTCGACGAGCACAGCGGCGAGTGGTGGCGGCGCGCGGGCAAGAAGCGCGCATTCGTCGACGCGTGGTGAGCTCGGCAGCCGGCGGGGCGCTGACGGCCTAGTAGTGGGAGGAGTCAAAGACGCATCTCGCTGCTGGCCGCGCTTCTAGCTTAGTTAGACACGAACAGGGAGGGCATCATGCCTTTGGTTGCGCTGCTTTTCGCTACCGTCGTGGCTTGGCATGGCGAGCGCGCAAAGACCTATCCGTTGACGATGCGCGCAGCTAAGGCGGCGATCATCGCCGCTCACGCGTCACACGTCGGGCCTTGTACGCGTGTGAGCGGCCGTGCCGTGGTTTGTGCCGTTGTCGTTGACCGCAACAACGAGAGGGCTCGCGCGGCCCTGACTGGCGGCCGACACCCGCATGTGCGAGTTGTATTTAAACGTCACCCTGCGCTACCGGCCCTGAAACCACGCGGCGAATGACCGGCATCACACTCGAGAGCGCCACGCCGCCTCAGCGGAGCTGCGCAAGCGGGTCGGGGACGCTCACGCAGCAGGCCGCCGCAGGGCATCGACCGTGCCGGCCTTGAGGCCGTCGTCCGCTCGCTTGAGAGCCGATCGAGCCGGACACTAAGACCAACGGAGACGTAGCAGGGCGCTCATCGCTGCTTAGGGCCGCCCCAAAGCGCCGCCAGAGCGAGAAGCGGCCCCAATGACACGCAGATATGTGTGACATTGCGCACATAGTCGGCGCGACGCCGTTTACATCCGGCCAGCCGTATGTATCATCTCTGGCAGGCCTCCATCGAGATCACTCGAGGTGGACCTGACGCAAATCAGCAAGACATCTGAGGTCGCGCCGGTATCCGCAGGGAACTGGACCGAAGCCGATGAGCCCCCACCACCACCGAACGTCGCTGCGCGCATGAGAACCGTGCGCACAGTCCGCGAGCTTCGCTCGGCGCTCGCGCCGGCGCGCCGCCAGGGGCTCACGATCGGGCTCGTCCCCACGATGGGCGCGCTGCACGACGGACACTTGTCGCTGATCGAGCGCGCACGCGAGCAGTGCGACGTGGTCGTCGTGTCGCTGTTCGTCAACCCCGCCCAGTTCAACGAGCGCGCCGACCTCGAGCGCTACCCCCGCGACGAGCGCCGCGACGCCGAGCTAGCCGCCACCACCGGCGCGGACGTGCTGTTCGCGCCGTCGGTCGAGGAGGTCTACCCGTCGGGGTTCGCCACGAGCGTAGAGGTGCTCGGCCTGACCGAGCGCCTGGAGGGCGCCGCCCGCGGCGCGGAGCACTTCCGCGGGGTGGCCACGGTCGTGACCAAGCTCTTGTGCATGGCGCTGCCCGACGTCGCGTACTTCGGCCAGAAGGACGCACAGCAGGTGGTGGTCATCCGCCGCCTGGCGACGGACCTGAACCTGCCCGTGCTGATCGAGGCGCTGCCCACCGTGCGCGAGCCGGACGGCCTGGCGCTGTCCAGCCGCAACGCGCTGCTCACTCCCGACGAGCGCGCCCGCGCGCTGGCGCTGCCGGCCGCGCTGCGCGCCGCGCAAACGCTTGCGGCTGACGGCGAGCGCTCGGCGCGGGCGCTGCTGCAGGCCGCACGCGAGGCGATGCGTCCCTTCGACGTCGAGCCAGAGTACGTCGCGCTGGTCGAGCCCGACACGCTCGAGCCCGTCAGCACGCTCGCCGGCGATGCGCTGCTGGCGCTGGCCGCACATGTCGGCGGGGTTCGCCTGATCGACAACGCGATCCTCTCGCCCGCCGGCCAACCACTCGACAGAAAGGCGATCGCCACATGCAGCGCGTGATGCTCAAGTCCAAGATCCACCGCGCGACGGTCACCGACAGCGACCTGCACTACGTCGGCTCGATCACGATCGACCCCGAGCTGCTTGAGGCCGCCGACATGCTCGAGTACGAGCAGGTGCACGTCGTCGACGTGGACAACGGCGCGCGCTTCGAGACCTACACGATCCCCGGCGAGCGCGGATCGGGCGCGATGTGCGTCAACGGCGCCGCCGCGCGCCTGGTACACCGCGGCGACACGATCATCGTCATCTCATACGGCACCTACGACGAGGCCGACCTGCAGCGATATGCGCCTCGTGTCGTGCACGTGGAGGCCGACACCAACCGCATCATCACGATCGACGAGCAGGTGGCGACCCTGCTCTCCTGAGAGCGAGCGTCAACCGGCAGTCAGAGAGGAAGCACCCATGTCCAGCCGCCCAGCCATCCAAGCCCCGTCGGACCCCGGCCATCTGCCGATGACCCTGCCGCTGTTGATGGAGAAGAAGCGGCTGGGCGAACCGATCGTGATGGTCACCGCCTACGACTACCCCAGCGCGCGCGCCGCCGAGGCCGCCGGCGTGGACCTGGTGCTCGTCGGCGACTCGGCCGCGACGACCGTGCTCGGCTACAACGCGACCACGCCGGTGGCGCTCGACGACATGCTCGTGCTCGCGCGCGCCGCGCGGCGCGGCCTGTCCACCCCGCTGCTGATCGGCGACCTGCCGTTCGGCTCCTACGAGGTCTCCGACGAGCAGGCGATCACAACCGCGATGCGCATGGTCAAGGAGGCCGGCTGCGACGCGGTCAAGCTCGAGGGCGGCGGCGAGGCGTCCGTGCGTCGGGCGCGCGCGATCGTCGGCGCGGGCATCCCGGTGATGGGACACGTCGGTCTCACCCCGCAGACCGCCACCGCGCTCGGCGGCTGGAAGGCGCAAGGACGCACCGCCGCCGCCGCCGCGCGCATCGCCGCCGAGGCGCTCGCCCTGCAACGGGCCGGCTGCTTCGCGCTCGTGTTCGAGGCGATCCCCAGCGCGGTCACCGAGGAGCTGATGCCGACACTGGAGATCCCCGTGATCGGCATCGGCGCGGGCCCCGCCACCGACGGCCAGGTGCTCGTGTTCCACGACCTGCTCGGCATTCGCGACGGCCTCGGCGCGCGCTTCGTCAAGCGCTACGCCAACCTGCAGCAGGAGATGAACGACGGCGTGGGCGCCTACGCGCAGGACGTGCGCGCGCGCCGCTACCCCGGGCCCGAGCACTCCTACTCGATCGACCCCCACGAGCTGGCGCATCTACACGAGCTGCTGGCGGCCGGGCCGTCGTCAGGACGCCGGCCCGGAGGATGACGAGCTAGCCGAGCGGCTGCCCGTAGCGCTCGAGGAACGCGAACTCCTCGACCGGCCGGCGCGCGAGGCGGGTCGGCCACGGATCGGCGCGGTGGCCGACGCCGATGTGCGCCGCCAGCGCGATCTCCTCGGGGATCTCCAGCAGGCGCTTGACCTCGGCCTCGGCGGGCACCAGCAGCGTGGTCAGCGCCGCGCCGAGGCCCTCGCCGCGTAGCGCGAGCAGCAGGTTCTGCACGAACGGGTACACCGACGCGCCGCCGACGATGCTCTGGCGCGGCAGCGCCGCGTCGGTGACGGCGAGGTCGGCCAGGCGCACGCCCACCACCAGATGCACCGGCACCCGGTCGAGGTGGTTGGCGTATTCGTCGGCGCGGCGAACGTTGCGCACGACCGCCGCCTCGAAGCTGTCCGGCTCGGCCAGCACCCGCGCGCCGCCCGTCTGCTCCAGATAGGCACGCCATGGCGGCAGGTACAGGTCGCGCAGCGCGGCGCGGCGCTCGGCGCCTTCGACGACCACCACACGCCAGCCCTGGCGGTTGCCGCCGCTGGGGGCGAAGCGCGCCGCCTCCAGCGCGCGCAGCAGCGCCTCGCGCGGGACGGAGTCGGTCGTAAAGCGCCGTGTGGTGGGCGCACAGTGCAGGACTTCGTAGATATCCACGGGCAGGAGGCTAGCTCCACTCCGTTCATGCACGTCCGGCCCTGACCCACGCTGCATGAACCGCCCCGAAGATCCTGGAGGTGACCCGTTAGACGGCATGCACTCCATAGAGCCGATCTTGGAGGTGCTGGACATGCAGCAGGTTGTGCACCCGAAGGAGCAGTTCGGTCAGATCGAGAGGCTTGGTGAGGAAATCGCAAACTCGGTTCGGCCTTGACAAACAACTCGGGCATACCACTCGGCGCGAGCATCATCGCCCTGTGCGCCGCGTTCGTCGCGATGATGAGACAGCGTCGTTCAGCGACGCGATCACCGTCGAGGCGGCGCTTGCCGAGGTCCGTAAGCACTCGAGGGCACAGTTCGACCCACGCGTCGTGGATGCGTTTTGCGAGCTCCTTCGACTCGCCCTCGACTCGCCCGGGCGTAGCCGGACTAGCGCAAGGCAGCAGCCGTCACGTAGCCGCTGACAGTCTCCAGCAGGAGCCGAACGTCGATTGGCTTGGTCATGTAGGCGGCAGCCCCGGCCGCTTGAAGCCGCTCGACCTGGTTGGGAGTGGCATCGGCGCTCACGATCACGACCGGGATCATTGCCGTGGCAGGGTCGCGCTTGAGCTGCTCGAGCACTTCTGCTCCCGAACGATCGGGCAGGTGGAGGTCGAGGAGGATCAGGTCGGGGTGGTGCTCGCGGATGAGATCGACCCCGATTCCGCCTTGCATCGCGGAGACGAGTCGCACGCCCGGGAGGCGTTCAAAGGCCCGCTCAACGAGTCTCAGGTTCGCTGGGTTGTCCTCGATGTACACGACGGTCGCGCGATGCCACCCGATGGCCTGATCGTGCATCGACTTCACCGTTGGCGAGTCCCCTTCCGGCGCCGCGCTGCTGGCGAGCTCGAGTCGCAACGTCGTGCCAGCCCCGAGCTGCGATTCGGCCTTGATCGTACCGCCCATGGCCTGCATGAGATGCATCGAGAGGGCAAGACCGAGGCCGGTGCCCTCGACGTCGCCGCGCTCGGCGCCGAGGCGGTCGAAGGGCTCGAACAGCCGGTCGAGCTTGTCGGCGGCGATACCAGCGCCGGTGTCGGTGATGAGCAGATCCACCCGGCCGTCCGCTCGTTGCTCACAGCCGCCGCTTACCGTGCCTCCGGCGTGGTTGTACTTGACGGCGTTGGAGAGGACGTTGACGAGCACTTGTTTGAGCCTGTGACGGTCGGCGTAGACGTAGCACTCCCCGCAGTCGGCTGGATCGACGGTCAGCTGCACCCCAGCCTTGTCGGCCAGCGGTCGAATCAACGAGGACGCCTCGGAGACCACGCTACCCAGGTGGACGGGCTCCAGCGACATCGAGATCGTGCCCGACTCGATCTGGGAGATGTCGAGCACCTCGTTGATCAGGTCGAGAAGGTGGCGGCCAGCTTTGAGTATCTGCTCGACGCCCTCACGCTGGCTTGGCTCCAGGTCATCGAGCTCGAGCAGCTGGCTGAAGCCGACGACGGCATTCAATGGCGTGCGAAGCTCATGGCTCATCCGAGAGAGGAATTCGCTCTTGGCACGGTTGGCCTGCTCGGCCTGTGCGCGAAGGCGAGTGTCTCTGACGCGCTGCGTCGTCGCGGCACGAACGAGGCGCACCACCAGCAACAGCCCGAGCCCGAGTACGACGGCGAAGGCGGCGAACAGCGCCCACGGCAGCCAGCTGCTCGCGCCGCTCACTGCCGCGAACAGCACCTTCTTGGAGCCGGTGACGACGACCCGCCAGCTCGTGTCTTGCACCGGGCTGACGGTGAAGTATTCGCCGTGACCAAAAGAGCCGCTGGCACCGTGCGATATGGCGGCCAAGAGGGCCGGGCCAATCACGCCGTTCACCGGGTTGCCGGCGGACGCTGAGCTCCCGATCAAGCGACCGGTTTCGTCCACGACGAACGCGTGCGTGGTAGCCGAGCTTGCGCTGCCGGCGAGATAGTCGTCGATGAACCCGGATAGCGCTGTCGAGGCGACGGCGCTCACCAGCACCCGTTGCCCGTCGGGCGTCCGCAGCGGTAGGGCGATCTCGATCAGCGGCTGCTGGCCGGCCGCGGTAGCGACGTCGCTGACGGCGAACGGCTGGCCGGCAAGGACCGCGGCGACGTAGCTCGGGCGCGCGCGGATCGCGAGCTTGACCGCCGCCGGCGTGTTGTTCGAGGCGGCGATGATGCCTCCACCTGCTCCGAGCACGATCAAAGCGGAGACATGGCCTGCCCTGGCGGCCCTGCTGAGGGTCGCTTCGCTGACGTGGCGGCTTGCGTAGAGCGCGTCGCCGGCACTCGACGTGGCCGCGAGGGATCCGAAGATCGAATGCGTCAGCGCCGCGCTCACCCTCGCGCGTTCCGCAAAGCCGTTCTCGAGCGCATGGCGCGCCGATGCCTGCGTGGTGCTCAGCGCGTGTGCGACGACTGCCAAGATCGCTATGAGCACGATCGCGCCTGGGGCTAGGACCCGCCATGTGCGAGCGGCCCTCACGTCACACCTGAGCTGAGCCTGCGTCGTGCGCCATGGAAGGCTCCTCGCGCAGCAAGCGAGGACCGGCGGGCGGCTCCCACTCCTTCGCTCGCGTGAGCAGCGTCGCGTGGTCGAGTCGCACGAAAGCGTCTACGACGCTCGGATCGAAATGCCGCCCGGCCTGATGAAAGATCTCCGCGGCTGCCTCTTTGATCTCCCACGCCTGCTTGTAGGGACGCTCGTGGGTGAGCGCGTCGAAGACATCCGCGACGGCGACTATGCGACCCGGCAGTGGGATCTGCTCGCCTGCGAGGCCGCTGGGATAACCGTTGCCATCCCAGCGCTCGTGGTGGGTGAGCGCGATGTTCTCGGCCATTCGCAGCAACGAGCTGCCGCTGCCGGACAGGATCTCGGCGCCGATCGTCGCGTGCGTCTTGATCTGCTCGAACTCCTCGTCAGTGAGCTTGCCCGGCTTGAGCAGGATCGCGTCCGGGATCCCGATCTTGCCGATGTCGTGCAGTGGCGCAGCGCGGCGAATCAGCTCCACCTCATCCCGGGGAAGGCCGAGCCCCACACCGAGCAGGAAGCACGTGCGACCGATTCGCCAGGCGTGCTCCTGCGTCTCGTCATCGCGGTACTCGGCCGCGAGCGCCAGGCGCTCGAGGATCTCCAGCCGCGCTCGCTCGAGGTCGAGCGTGCGAGCCGCCACCAGCTCCTCAAGGTTCGCGTTCTGCTCGAACAGCCGGTCCTGGAGTTGCTGGACGTGCAGCACGTTGCTCACTCGCAGCAGAAGCTCGATGTGGTCGAGCGGCTTCGTCAGGAAGTCCCGGGCACCCAACGACAGGGCGCGACGCTTCGCCTCGTCGGTGACGTCCGCGGTGAGCACGAGGAAGGCGATGTCGCGACGCTCGTTCGTGAGCGGTCCAAGTCGTTCCATTAGCTCGAATCCATCCATCTGCGGCATGTGCAGATCGAGGAGCACCAAACGCGGGCGCGTCTCGAGGAACATCGTGGCTACGCGGGTCGGGTCCGTGGTGGTGGCCACGCTGGTGTAGCCCGCACGCTCCAGCACCCGCTGCAGCAGCAGCACGTTTGCCTGCTCGTCGTCGACCGCGAGGATGGGAAGCTGCTTGAGTTCGTGGTCATCCGTCATCATCGGCACCGCTCCGCGCTGGACTGCGCTGGAGCGTCGGTGAAAGACATCGACCGGGCGACAGCCTGCTTTAGCCTCGAGGTGAGGCCATCGACAAGTGTTCCATCGGGTGGAACTCTGCTTCGATACTCGCGCACCGCCGCAGTCGGGACATCGGGCCCTGGCTGGCCTCCGGGGCCGCGCTTGCCGGTACTGAAAGCCGAGGTACTCAGCGAACCTGTCTGATCACCTTCGCCGGCGCTCCGGCGGCGATCGAGAACGGCTCGACGTCGCGGGTGACCACGCTGTTGGCGCCGATCACACAGCGCTGCCCGATGGTGACTCCGCTCGTCACGGCCACGTTCGCGCCCAGCCAGCAGTCATCGCCGATGCGCGTCGGGCCCTTGCTCTCGAATCCCTGCCACGTGATTGGCTTGTGCGGGTCGTCGTAGCGGTGGCTGGCGTCGGAGACGAAACAGCCGTTGGCGAGCATGCAGTGCTCGCCAATCTCCACCAGCTGCTGGGCGGCGACCATCACGCCCATGTTCAGGAACGTACCCGCGCCGATGCGCACGCGCGCATCGCCCGGCATCGTGATCCACACGTTCGGCTCCAGCAGCACGCCCGGCCCAATCTCCAGTCGACCCTCGCGCAGCGCCTCCAGCACGTTGCCGTGCACCGGCCAGCGCACGAACGCCTCGCGGCGCATCATCTCCCAGTGGATCCCAGCCCGGTTCCACGGCAGCGACGCGCGCTCGTACCAGCGCCACTTCGCCATCCACAGCCGGGCCTGGGCGGCCATGTCGTTCATCGTGCGAGAGCATCGCAGGTGACGGCGTCGCGGTCGCACGCACGCGCCGGCGCACCGCAGCACCCGCAGCGTTCGCGTCGCGGCCCCTACGCCGCGGCGGCGAGCTTCGGGCGCCGTTTGCGCGCGGGAGTCTTCGCGCGGGTGGCCGCAGGGGTGAGCAGCTCGGCGAGGAACGCCCCGGTGTGCGACGTCGGCTCGGCGGCGACCTCCTCGGGCGTGCCCACCGCGATCGCCAGGCCGCCCTCCTCCCCGCCCTCTGGCCCCATGTCGATCAGCCTGTCGGCGCTCTTGATGATGTCGAGGTTGTGCTCGATCACGACCACGCTGTTGCCGGCGTCGACGAGACGCTGGAGCACCGCCAGCAGCCGTTGCACGTCTGCGAAGTGCAGGCCGGTGGTGGGCTCGTCGAGGATGTACAGGGTCCTGCCGGTCGCGATCTTCGACAGCTCCGTCGCGAGCTTCACCCGCTGGGCCTCGCCGCCGGAGAGCGTCGTCGCCGGCTGGCCCAGGCGCACGTAGCCGAGACCCACCGCGTCGAGCGTCTCCAGCCGCCGGCGGATCTTGGGGATGTGCTCGAAGAACTTCAGCGCCTCCTCCACCGGCATGTCGAGCACGTCCGCGATCGACTTGCCCTTGAAGCGCACCTCCAGCGTCTCGCGGTTGTAGCGCTTGCCGTGGCACTGCTCGCACGGCACGTACACGTCCGGCAGGAAGTGCATCTCGATCTTGATCTGCCCGTCGCCGCGACAGACCTCGCAGCGCCCGCCCTTGACGTTGAAGCTGAAGCGCCCCGGCTTGTAGCCGCGCGCGCGCGCCTCCTGCGTCTTCGCGAACAGGTCGCGGATCACGTCGAACAGCCCCGTGTACGTCGCCGGGTTCGAGCGCGGCGTGCGCCCGATCGGCGACTGGTCGACCGCGATGATCTTGTCGAGCTGCTCCAGGCCGTGGATCGCCCGGTGCGCGCCCGGGCGCCGGCGGGCGCGGTGCAGGCGGTTGGCGACGGCCTTGTACAGCACGTCGTTCACCAGCGTCGACTTGCCCGACCCCGACACCCCCGTCACGCACGTCAGCACGCCCAGCGGCACGTGCACGTCGATGTCGCGCAGGTTGTGCTCGCTCGCGCCGACGATCTCCAGATAGCCGCTCGGCGTGCGCCGCCGTGCCGGCAGCTCGATCGTGCGCGCGCCCGACAGGAACTGGCCGGTCAGCGACTCCTTCACCCGCTGCACCTCCGCGGCCGTCCCCTGCGCCACGATCCGCCCGCCGTGCTCGCCCGCGCCCGGGCCGAGGTCCACGAGATGGTCGGCCGCGCGCATCGTCTGCTCGTCGTGCTCGACCACGATCACCGTGTTGCCCAGGTCGCGCAGGCGCTCGAGCGTGCCGATCAGCTTCGAGTTGTCGCGCTGGTGCAGGCCGATCGACGGCTCGTCCAGGATGTACAGCACGCCCACCAGCGACGAGCCGATCTGCGTCGCCAGGCGGATGCGCTGCGCCTCCCCGCCCGACAGCGTCGCCGCCGCCCTGTCCATCGACAGGTAGCCGATGCCAACGTTCTCCAGGAAGCGCAGCCGCTCGGAGATCTCGCGCAGGATCAGCCGCGCGACGTGTCGATCGGTTTCCGACAGCTCGATCTCCTCCAGCCATTCCAGCGCCCGGCGCGCAGACAGCGCACAGAAGTCCTCGATCCGCGTGCCCGCCACCAGCACCGCGCGCGACTCCGCGCGCAGCCGCGCGCCACCGCACACAGGGCACGGGCGCAGCGACATGTACTCCTCGATCTTCTCGCGCGTCCACTCCGAGTCGGTCTCGCGGTAGCGGCGCTGCAGGTTCTTGACGATCCCCTCGAACCTCGACGCGTAGGAGCGCTGGCGCCCGAAGCGGTTGCGATACGTCACCTGCACCGGCTCATCGCCGGTCCCGTACAAAAACGCGTCCTGCCGCTCCTCCGAGAGATCCTCCCACGGCTCGTCCAGATCGACGTCGTACAGCTCCGCGATCGCCTCCGTCATCTGCTCGTAGTAGTTCGACGCGCTGTTCGCCCACGGCGCCACCGCGCCCTCGTTGATCGACAGCTCGGGGTTGGGCACCACCAGCTCAGGGTCGATCTCCATCTGCGAGCCCAGCCCCGTGCAGCGCTCGCACGCGCCGTGGGGGGAGTTGAACGAGAAGATCCGCGGCTCGAGCTCCACCAGCGAGGGCCCGTGCTCGGGGCACGCGAAGCGCTCGGAGAACGTGAACAGCGTCCCCGGCTCGGGTATCTCGCCCGGGACGATCTGCGCGGCCGCCGCGCGCGGGCCCTTCGTGCCCTTCGCACCCTTGGCGCCCCTGCCACCATCGCCGGCCTCATCGACCACGCCCGACCCCGAGCTAGCGGAGGCCGAACGGCCGGAGCCCACTATCTCGACCTCCACCAGCCCGTCGGCGAGCGCCACCGCCGTCTCGATCGAGTCCGCCAGGCGCTTGCGCACGTCGTGGCGCATCACCAGGCGGTCGACCACCACCGAGACGTCGTGCTTGTAGCGCTTGTCGAGCACGATCGACTCCTCCAGCATGCGCACGCGATCGTCGATCTTCACACGCGCGAAGCCGTCCGCGCGCAACTCGTCCAGCAGCTTGCCGTACTCGCCCTTGCGCCCCCTCACCACCGGCGCCAGCACCATGAAGCGCGTCCCCTCCGCCAGCTCCATCACCTGGTCGATGATCTGCTCCGCCGACTGGCCCACGATCGGGCGGCCGCAGATCGGGCAGTGCGGCTTGCCAACGCGCGCCCACAGTAGCCGCAGGTAGTCGTAGATCTCCGTCACCGTGCCCACCGTCGAGCGCGGGTTTCGCGAGGTCGTCTTCTGGTCGATCGAGATCGCCGGCGACAGGCCCTCGATCGAGTCCACGTCGGGCTTGTCCATCTGTCCGAGGAACTGCCGCGCGTACGCCGACAGCGACTCCACATAGCGGCGCTGGCCCTCCGCGTAGATCGTGTCGAATGCCAGGCTCGACTTGCCCGAGCCGGACAGGCCCGTGATCACGACCAGCGCATCCCGCGGCAGCGCCAGGGAGATGTCCTTCAGGTTGTGCTCACGGGCCCCCGACACGACGATCTGGTTGCTCTGCGGCATCTACCGTCCATGATAGTCAGGCGAACAGACGTTCGCGTGCCCCTGCTGGCGTAATTTGCGGGTTTCCGTGCCCTGGGTGACGGAGTCACCCAGGCAAGGAGCGGTTGTGGGGCCTGCGGGTATCTACGTTTTGTTGTGGTGTCTGACCATCGCTATACACCAGACCACGCCGGGGCACGGGGCGTGGGCATGGGGCGCAGGCACGCAGGCACAAGGCGCGGGTAGATATGTTGCGTTTTGGTCTGGTGTCCAACCATCGCTATACGGCGCGCGCGGCGGGCGCTCACATCACCTGCTCACCCCAGCGGAACACCGCGACCATGTTGTTCAGGGGAACGGCGCGAGCACGGTAGATCGCGTCGATTCCCCGCTCGGCGAGGGAGTGAAGATCGGGCTTCTCCTGGTGAATCGCTCCGAGGGACAGCAGTGTCCGCAGCGAACGCAGCCCCACCGGCATGCGCCAGCGCGGCCAGGAAAGCACATCGGGCTCCGTCACGAGCGCTCCGCCGACCATTCGCCTCATTCCGCGCAGGACCGGCACCGGTGGCAGCGCCATGATCCCGCGCCACAGCAGCAGGTAAAGCAGCGTCGAGTACGCGCCGACCGTCGACGCGTCAGGACCGGTGGTGCCGCCGAATGTCTGGACCTCTGGCACAAGTCCGAGCCCAAGGCCCGACCTGCCGCTGCGGAAGTCGGGGCCGTCACGCAACTCTGCGGCCAGCCCGTCTGCCGTGATGCGCTTCGGTGGCTCGGCGATACTCGACAGATCGGACTTGACACCACGCAGCAGCCGGCTGCGCCCCGGCACTCCGTCATTGTCGAGCACTCCATCGGTGAGGATTGCGCGCAGCAGCGTCCTCTCGAGTGGAGGTGCGCTAGCGAGGAGGTCGCGAAAGGCTTGCGCCGGATGGCCGGTTCCCTTGAGCGTCGGCTTGAGTCCCTGTGACCACCTCGCGGCGGGCCACTCGATCAGCTCCAGCTGTGGCCACGGCGCATCTGCGATCAGCTGCGCCACGTCGGACACTCCGAGCGAGGCGTCAACGCTCAGCGCCGGCACCCCCGACGGACCGTCCGACCAGTGCGCGGCTGCCTCATGATCGCGCTCTGTCAGTAGCGCGAGCAGCCCGACAGTCGCGATCGGCATGTACGGCGCATGCGCCGGCATCCACATTAGATCCATCGCCCTCATTCCCCTCTCGAGGAGACGACACGATCAGACAGCACAAGCAGCGCCTCGAGGTATGCCATTCCCCACGCCCCATAGCGCTCGAACACCCGCCAGAAGCGCTCCAGCCAGGCACCGTCCGCCCAGCCGTCACGACCGTCACCGTGCGCCGTGCCCCTGACGTCCGCCGCGTCGATCGCAAACGGTCTTGCCGGCCTGCCGCCCTCGGGCACCGGTGGTATCGGCCGGCCGAAGTCGTGATGCGTTCCCACGCCGTGGAGCGCCAGGTCGCGGTCCATCCCGTCCACGATCGTCACAGTCCCGGTCGCCAGTGCGTCTTCGAGCACCGCGACCGAGGCGATCTCGTGGCGCTGGTTCCTGGGCAGACCGGCAAGCCTTGCGGCGATATGCGATGTGCGCGGGTCTTGCGTGCCGAACTCGCTCTTGGCGATCGACGTTGCGGCGAGTACTGGCACGCCGCCGCGGTAGAACGCCTGTGTGCGTGGGTCAGCCTTGCCATGATCGTGAGCGCGTGCAGCCAGCATCAGCGCCTCAGAGAGCCCGGGGGCGAGCTTCAGGCGCTCGGCGTAGCTCCTCACCTCGCTGCTGACCGCGCGCGCGTGCTGATCGATCGAAGGTGGAGGACACGCCTCGCCCATGCGACGATCACCGCTGTCGAGACGGTCGCTTGCAACGGGCACCAGCACCCACACGCGCGTGAGGGGCCGCAGGCCATCGTCATCATCGCGGGCGACCATCTCAGGCTCTGCCGACCGTTGTTCAGATGACTCAGCGTCAGAAGCCTCTCCTGCGCTCGCGAGCTCGTCCATATCGTCCTCGCCAGAGCTTCCCGCGTCGTCGCGCTCTGGCATCCCGTCCGCATCGGTGGGGCCAACGCTGCGCAACAAGACCGTCCAACCGTCGTGCTCTTGGGTTATCTTCGCCAGCCGCGTTAGGCCCTCGTGTCCCGATAGCAACGTCGGCCCGCAAAGCCGCTGCATGAGCTTGTTGACGTGCTGCTCGCGCGCCTCGTGGCGAGACGCTTGGGCTATCTCCTTCTCAGCGCGCGTGCATACCTCGGTCACCATCTTCCAACGCCCCGCCGTAAGCTGCCGCTTGCCTCCGCCGAGCGCCTCGGGTGTGAGCCGCACAGGCGCCGGAGTACTGGATGTACTCGAGTCGGCAACGTCCGGACGCAAGTCGGCAGCGACATCGACCGCCGCATTCTTACGCGGTTGAAGCGGTGCGAGCCCGTGCTCGTCGACACCACCCGCGCTTGTGGGCAAGACGATGATGTCGCCGGGCCTCAGCGCACCCGGCCAGATCGAGGGGACGGCATCCTCAGTGTCGCTCGTTGCCGCGCTCAGCTTCTCGTGCCCGAGCGTCCCCCGGCGCACCTCGCCCCTACGTAGCACGAGAAAGGGCAGCCGACCCTCATCGTGGCGAGGCTCGGGGGCCCGGTGCGCGGGCATCGCATCCTCCACGTCCGCATCAGACAGCGCCAGCCGTGCTGCGGCGGTCTGGCTCCCGCCTCCCGGACAGCGAGCCGCGATCAGCGCGCGGGTACTCGTCAAGCTCACGGTCATCAGCTCCCGGCGCTGTGGTGGCACGAGATCGAGCAGCGCCGAGCGGTATGCGTCTGCGCTCGGATCGATCAGATCCGGCCGCAGATCGCATCGCCAACAGACCGCGACCTCTGCCGCCGGCTTGCTCTCGGCGCCACGCACGAATACGTCCGGATCGGGTTCGCGCCACGACTCAGGTCTTGGCGAGGTCTGCGCGAGCAGCTCGACTATCTCGGAGGTCAGTGTCGCGGCGCGTGGCATCCGGGCGGGCTGCGGCAGCGCACTTCGCTCGAGTGCGGCAACCGAGACATCGATGCTGCCATCGGCTCCCACGAGCCCTTGCAGCCAATCCCATGCGGCGGACTCATCCTCGTCGTAGAGCCAGTTGCCGTCGTCACGCACAATCGCCGCGCTTCCGGGTGTGGCGCCACTTCGGTTGAGGCGGCCCAGCCGTTGCACGAGCGCCGTGGCCGACGCTGACTCGGTGACAAGCGCGGTGACGTCCGCGTCGAGCCCAACCTCGAACGTCTGTGTCGCGACGCATATGAGCGGCTTCTTCGCAGGCTTTCCCTTGAACAGCACGTCGCCGTGCAGTTCGAGCATGCGCTCGCGGTCGGCCGGACGCTGCGGGCCGATGAGCAGCGCGACATCGGCCTCCTCCCCCATCTGCTTCTCGAGCGCGTCGAACACAGCGCGTGCTCTGCGCACGGTGTTCACGACACAGGCGACGGTCGGCTTTCCGCTACGCACATATGCGGCTGCGGTCTTCGCCAGCAGCTTGACCTTATCGGCCTCGCCAGCACCCGACTCGGGCTCGATCAGCCTGGCGCGCTTCTCGCCGGTGAGGCGCTTACCGAGCGCGACGCGGTCGTCGTCATCGATACCCAGCACGTCCTCGACGTCTCGCGGCGGGGTCGCGGTGAGCGTGATCGCGCGCAAGCCCGGGAGTCCCAGCGAACGCTCGACAGCCCGGCGCTGCTCACATATCGCCTCAATCGTCTCCCGCAAAGGCTCCGCGAGGTGCGCCTCGTCCAGGCAGATGGTCGTATCGCATGCGGCGAGTCCCGCCTCGATCGCAAGCGACCGTCTCCCAACGCCATAGCCTCGGAAGAGCAGGCGCGAGCCGATCTGGCCGACCGTGCTCGTGATGACCTGCGGCTGCAACGGACCGCACCGCTCAGGACGGTCTTCGAGACCTCCACGCCAGCGCGTGGCCACCAGCGGCGGGCCACCCGAGAGGCACGCCAGCCGCGTCGCGAACTCGCACAGGGGATTGCCGGGATCGTCAACCGCAGCGACGAGTAGTCCCGCCAGCCACTCAGCATGCCCATAAGCCTCATCAACGAGGATCCGGCGGTCGATCGCCCACACGATTCGGACACCTACGGTGCGCTCCGCCGCCGGACGGTCTGCCTGCTGGGCAAGTGCCCACACCAACGCATCGACCGTCGTCGTCTTGCCCGCGCCAGTCGGTACCGTGATCGCCGAGGGCGGCTCACCGCCTGCGCAGCGCCGCGCGAGACGTGTCTGCCACGGGTAGGGATCATCTTCGCTCGCGCGCACGATCCGCAGGAACTCCGCAAAGGCGATCACGCCTGACTGCCGCTGTCGGCACTCGCCGTGTCAGGTATGCACAGCCCGAGCCCAAAGTGCCGTGCACGGCCGATCAGGACCGGGCCGCACACCGGCTGGGAGAAGGTCATACGCAGATGCGACGTAGGGCCGTTCAGCAGTCCGCGCCACTTAGCTGGAATCTGCGCAGCCGGAATCGCCTTATCGGCCCCGCCCCGCCGGCCCGCGGCGCGCAACAACTGGATCTCGGTGGGCGCGGACAGGCCGACGTGCGCGCAGTCGGCACTCACTTGACGCAGCAGCGCGTCGACGCCTCGCTTGCGCCAGCGTGAGTGCACGATCGGCGTGACGCTCACCCACGCAGACGAAGACCCGCCACGTCCGCGATAGGACGCTTCACGCAGGCTCATCAACCTGGCGCTGTGGGCATCAGGCAGCTTCAGCCAAATCCGGCCTGCGCCGGGGATGCTTATGTGGCGTGCCTCCCCGTCCTCCTTCCGCTCGACGAGCCGGCGCAGACCAAGCTCCACCCGTGGCAGTTGCGCGTAGACGTCGGGTGCGCGCGCCTCGTTTGGCAGCAGCAGCGCGACACCGCGGATGCGGCCGTCGGGATTTTGGCCCCACACGCTCGGCAAGGGCACGATCGCACAGTGCGGATCTGCATCCCGCGCTCGTAGGATCGGCGGGGCCTCCTCGGCGGTGCCCACCTCGCCAAATGCACCGAGCAGAGCCACCCGAAAGGCACGCGCCAACAGGTAAGCCGCGGCAGCCCTCGGCGCCACCTCGCTGCGCTCTCGGTCGATCTCGAGCACGATCATCTCGCCCCACCAGCGCGGATCGAACGGAGACGCGCCACTCGAGCGCAGACGTCGCGGCGATACATAGGGCACGGATGTGCCGATCGCGATCTCGGGCACCATGCCAGCTCTCTGAACCCGCGCACCATTGCCACGGCGCGCGTCGTGACGACGATCGAACGCGACGATCGTCTGGGCGTCCGGAACTCGAATGGCGGCGTCGGCTTCGACGCGATCCGCGACGGCCGCAGGAGTCCATACCGCTAACGACTGGCCATCGCACTCCTGCTCGTGTGCGCCGTCAACCTCGAGGATCGCCGGCGAGCGCGTCGTGCCGACGCAGGTCACGTCACTCGCCAGAACGGCAAGGCGCCGCAAGTCCTCATCGTCCAGCTCCAGGTGTGGCCACACAACCGCCACGGGTCTATCGCCAATCGCCACGCCGGCCTTGCTCACGGGTGCCCGGTCTCGCCCGACGTTGCGTGGAGATAGCGGTCCGGAGACGTAGTTGCGCGGCGCCCACCTCGTTGCACCCCGCAACCGCACCACCTCGTCCGCCTCGACAGGCTCGCCGACCGCGACGCTGTCAGGTGCGAGCACATGGGGAGCCGGTGCTTCGCAAAGCCGCTGAAGCAGGGCGCAGTCGGCTGCCGTGTCTGCGCCGTGACGGCCATGCGCGGCGGCCAGCAGCGCGCCCACGAGTCGCAGCGGACTCGGCGGCCACTCGGCAGCGTCAGTCGCCGAGCGGGCGTTGTAGACGCCGAGCGGAAAGCGGATCCCGATGCGCAGCACGACAGACCTGCTCAGGCAGCGCTCTTGGTGGTGGCGATCGCGCGGTCGACGAGCCCGTTGAGTGTCTTTCCCGCGTCCAACTGGACGCCTCTGTCGGTGATGCCAACGTGCTCGACCGACTCCCGCAGGAGCCGGTCCGTCTCCTCGATCGACAGCGCTATCCCCTCGCGACGACCACGCGGTCCAACGAGCGTGAACTGCGGGTCGTCCTTTGCGACCAGGGCACACTGCGCGCGCAGATCCCATCCGGACGCGCAGCGCACCGCCAGCGCGTGGAGCCCAAGCAGCGCCAGCAGAACACGTACCTCGACAGGGTCGTAGCGCTCGAACCCGAGGCGCCGCAGCGCCGCGAAGGACAGGAAGCCGAGGTAGCGCGCCTCGGTGATCGCCACGCCGCCGCGCGCCCGCTGCGGCGGGATCGAGCTGAGACCTTGCTCTGAGAGCTTCTTCGCGCCTTTCGGCAGGTCGCTTGCATCACCCAGGTTGAGTGGATCGCGCCGCGCCGCGACGCGCGCCTGCGCGATCGCGTCAACGCCGATCAGGGTTGTCGTGAGGCTGCGTCCGATCCGCACCTGACCGTGCGGGCCCTTGCGGTGTGAATCCCATACGCCGAGCAGGAGGTCATGCGCCGAGGTCTCCAGCAGCGCATCGAGCGCACCCGCGTGCGCCAGCGATAGCTCCCTGCCATGCTCGCTGTCCTCGAACGCACCGTCCGAGCCGTCGCCTGCCTCGGACAGGCGCAGCCAAGCGTCGAACACACGGTGGGGCATCTCCAGCGTGGTAATCGTGATCGGCTGTTCATCCGTCGGCGAGACGGTCGTGCTCGACACCGGCAGGGGATAGCGACCGGTCTGGTGAAGATCGATCAGCACCTCCTCCAACCGGTTCGCGGCCGAGCCGACGCTGTCGAGCTCGACCACATCGTGCAGCTCGCCATCGATGTAACGCGGATGAATCTCCAGAGGGTCCTCGTAGGACGGCGGCTGCACTGGCATCCCACCAGCCGGAGCCAGATCTTGGCGGATCTCAATGCCGGCGGGCCGCCCAGGAGAGGGCTCGCCGGTAAGACCCTCGCGGAGGGTGGACAGGAGGTCAAAGGCCATGGGCTTGCTCCCCTCTCATTCGAGCGGAATCGGTGTTCGCTGGTCGCGAGGGACCAACCAGCGGCTTTACATGACAGGACAGTGCGTCTTGTACAGGGGCGCCCGGATGGATCTGCCATGTCATCAGAATTATTCTTCTCACCAATATGGTGCGCGCGGCTATCAGAGCGTGGCCGGGGCCATTCGGCCCCCGTGGACTTACATCCTCGCCTCCGTTGAAGCAGTGCGAAGCGTCCGACCGACTGGTCGGGCGGCGTGTCGCCGCTGGGAACTCATATACCCACGGTCCCGTCAACCGGCTCCCCAACGAGTGGTGGATTCAGAACAGAGAGTCAGATCCATCCTGTCCTTCTGAAAGAATGGGTTGTATCTAGACGCGCCCCTTGACAACCAGATAACAGTGATCCCGCCGCGGCCGACCGAACCGGTATCTGGTGGCGTACGACATCCGGCACCCACGCCGGCTACGGCGGGAATAGCGTTGCCAAATCTCTGCAAAACCGCAGTAGAATCCGCAAGCCATGACCGGGGACTCGCGCCCTCGGCTCCGTTGAAGCACGGCGACCTTGCCGCCCATCGCCCCGTCCACTTGGGCAAGTCACCGGGGATTCACATCTTCGGCTCCGTTGAAGCGAGCCCAGCTCGAATGCGGCGATCCGCTTGGGACCGTCACCGGGGACCACGTCCCCGGCTACGTTCAAGCTTTGCAGGACGAGGCGGCAGACGCCCTCGACGAGCTGTCGCCGAGGACTCACGTCCTCGGCTCCATTGAAGCTAGGCGAAGATAGCGCACTGTAGTTCCTGCGGGGCACCAATCACCGAGGTCTCACATCTCGGCTCCATTGAAGCAACGCGACGTTACTGCTGGGCACTCACCGGATCGCCGAGTCACCGAGGACTCACATCCTCGGCCCCGTTGAAGCTTCCATTGCGCGAAGGCACCGCGACGAGAGCGCGCGTCACCGAGGTCTCCATCCTCGGCTCCGTTGAAGCGGGTCGAACATATCAGCCCTGCTCGCGTTTGCGGGGTGTCACCGAGGACCCACATCCTCGGCTCCGTTGAAGCAGCCAAAAGAATTCGCTGAAGCGACCCTTCACCGTCCGCAAATCACCGAGGACTCACATCCCCGGCTCCTTTGAAGCGAGCAACGCACACTCCGAGTCATGGCCGACCACCGCTCGCAGGTCACCGAGGACTCATACCCTCGGCTCCGTTGAAGCCCACAAACTGCGGAGTTGGACCGCGTAGATGTAGCACAGTCATGCTCATCCCGCGGCTCCGTTGAAGGCACCGTCTCTCCGCCTAGAGTCGGTGCATGACGCACACGAGACGCTCCGAGTCACCGGAGACTCACATCCCTGGCAGAGCGTATAGCTATAGCTGTACGCTCTGTGATCACGCACCTTGGTATCCGTCGCGGCCGTGGGCCTACGCGAACAGCACGGTCACGTCGAGATCAGCCACGCCCTCCGCCGGCGATGGCACCTTGGTGCCTAGGCCGTATATCTCACAGCGGCCGTAGCCGTCTGAGCCGGGCTCGGTGCGTACCTCGACGGTCTTGGCGAGCACGTCGACGAGCCAGTAGATGAGCACCGGGGCCGAGGCGTACATGCTCGTCTTCGTGTCGCGATCCCTGTCGTGCGAAGTGACCGCCACCTCGACCACAAGTAGCGCAGTACGTGGATGGCGATGGCGTGATCGCTCGCCCTCCGTGAGCATCAGGTCGGGTTCAGGCAATGAGCCCCATTGCGTTTCGAGCGGAAGCTGCACACTCAGACATCCCCGCGCCGCAGCAAGAAAACTCGTCAGACGCGAGATTACCGAGGCATGCTCTGGGCTTTCCGGACTCACCTCGACCAGTAGCCCTTCGAGTAGTTCGATTGGCCGGCCCTCCAGCAGGCCCGACGCGACCATACGTTCGAAGGTCCCCACGTCGAGTCGGTGGACGCAGTCCTGGCGATGCGGCCACTTGTTGACGAGCAGCCCATCGAGCAACTCGACCTCCACCCCTTCCAGAGCGCCCGCGTCGACCAAGCGGCTGTATGTATCGACGTCCAGCCGGTAGAGCGGAAGCGTCGAGTCGGTGAAGATATTGTGCGTCGACCGGGTAGCCATGGCCTCATTCTGGCAGGCGACGATACGGCCGGCTTGGGATGCCTGAGAGAGCCGCCGCCCGAGCTCGGCGCTATGCAGTTCGACGCGCAGAGCTAGGACAGCGCCAGCCTAGCCGCCGCTCCGCGGCGGTCCCTACCCCTCGATTGCGGAATAAACCTCGTCGATCAGCTTCAGCCGATCGGGCAGCTGGAAGTTCTCGGCCAGGTAGCGCTCGGTGTCCGCGCGCGACTCCCCGTTGAGGGCCATGTTCAGCGCGATCAAGCGGGCGCCGTCGAGGTCACTGCCACCCGCTCCGGCGCCCTGCGCTCCCGCCGGGGCCGACGCGGCCACAGGCTGGGGCACCACCGCGTCGAGCGCGCTGTCGAGCTCCGCCTCGAACGCGCGCGGCGGCTCGGGCTCGAACTGCCGCGGCTCGGGATCGAACTGCTGCGGCTCGGGCTCGAACGGTCGCCGCGCCGCCGGTTCGGCTACCGCGATGTTGCGTCCGGAGGCGGCGTCGTAGAGCTCGCCCATGCCCGACTCCACGGCGGAGAGGTCGGCGGCCAAGCGGCCGGCGCCGGCGCGCAGGCTCTCGACCAGAGCGCTCACCTCGCCGTCCATCGACCCCACGTGCTCGAGCAGTTTCGCGGCCACCTGCGCCACCCCGGCGACATGCTGACGCGCCCGCTCGACGGCCTCTTCACGGGTGCGATCGGCATCGCGATCGGCCTCTTCGCGCACCTGACGCGCGTTCTCGAGCGCGTGCCGCTCGATTTCGGCGGCCGCCGTCTCCGCCGCCTGCAGGATGCTCTGCACCTGGGTTCCGGCGGTCGAGGCGACCGACATGTCGGCGCCACCGGTGATGGCCCTGCGCTGGAGCTCCTCGAACTCGTCGGCGAGCGCCCTCAGGTGCATGTCGACGGCGGCTGGGTCGTATCCGCGCCGGCCGATAGGGAAGTCCCTGCGCTCGACTGCCTGCCGATCGAAGTCCACGGCCGGCATCCTAAGCCATGTCGCCGGTCGGGGTCTCGTCAGGCAAGATCTCGCCCACGGGAGCTTCCACCGAGTGGATCTCCTGGAGGTCGCGGCGCAGCTCGCGCAGCTCGTCGCGCAGCTGCGCGGCGTACTCGAAGCGCAGCTCGTCGGCCGCCGCGATCATCTCCTCCTCCAGCTCCACCACCATCCGCTCGAGCTCGTGGCGCGGCATCTCATCGGCCTTCCCGCGCTTGGCGGTGCGGCGTTTGCGACCGCGCGGGACCTTCGACTCGGCCTGCAGGAACTCGGCGATGTCGGAGATCCCCTTGACGATCGTCGCCGCGGTGATCCCGTGCTCCTCGTTGTATGCGAGCTGAATCTCGCGGCGGCGGTCGGTCTCGGAGATCGCCGCTTTCATAGCCCGCGTCTCCTTGTCCGCGTACATCAACACCGTGCCCTCGATGTTGCGCGCCGCGCGGCCGATCGTCTGGATCAGCGAGGTCTCCCCGCGCAGGAAGCCCTCCTTGTCGGCGTCGAGGATCGCCACCAGCGAGACCTCCGGCAGGTCCAGGCCCTCGCGCAGGAGATTCACGCCCACCAGCACGTCGTACTCGCCCAGGCGCAGGTCGCGGATGATCTGAATGCGTTCGAGCGTGTCGATCTCCGAGTGCAGGTAGCGCGTCTTGAAGCCCATCTCCAGCAGGTACTGCGACAGGTCCTCGCTCATCTTCTTCGTCAGCGTCGTCACCAGCACGCGCTCGTTGCGCTCCACACGCTTGCGCACTTCGTTCATCAGGTCGTCGATCTGGTTCTTCGTCTCGCGCACCTCGACCGCCGGGTCGACGATCCCCGTCGGGCGCACGATCTGCTCGACGATGCGCGTGGACTGCGTGCGCTCGTACTCGCCCGGCGTCGCCGAAACGAACAGCAGCTGCGGCGTGATCGACAGGAACTCCTGGAAGGTCTGCGGGCGGTTATCCAGCGCGCTCGGCAGCCGGAAGCCGTAGTCGACGAGCGTCTGCTTGCGCGAGCGGTCGCCCTCGTGCATGCCGCCGATCTGCGGCACCGTCTGGTGTGACTCGTCGATCAGGCAGATGAAGTCCTTGGGGAAGTAGTCGATCAGGCAGTAGGGCCTGGAGCCGGGCGGGCGGCCGTCGAGGATCCGCGAGTAGTTCTCGATGCCCGAGCAGAACCCCACCTCCCTGAGCATCTCCATGTCGTACTGCGTGCGCTGGCGCAGGCGGTGGGACTCCAGCTGCTTGCCTTCGGACTCCAGCTGCTCGCAACGCTCGTTCAGCTCGCGCCCGATCTCCGCCACGCCCGCCTCGATCGTGCCCTCTTTGACGTTGTAGTGCGTCGCCGGCCAGATCGCCACGTGCTCGAGGTCGTCCTCCAGCAGCTCGCCGGTGAGCGGGTCGAACTGCTGCAGTCGTTCGACCTCGTCGCCGAACATCGTCGCGCGGAAGGCCGTCTCGGCGTACGCGGGGAACACCTCCAGCGTCTCGCCACGCACGCGGAAGCTGCCGCGAGAGAGCACGCTGTCGTTGCGCGTGTACTGGATCGAGACCAGTTTGCGCAGCAGCTGGTCGCGGTCGATCATCTCGCCGCGCTTGAGGATCTGCATGTTCATCTCATACGTTTCCGGCGAGCCCAGGCCGTAGATGCACGACACCGACGCCACCACGATCACGTCCCTGCGCGCGAACACCGCCGCCGTGGCCGCGTGGCGCAGGCGGTCGACCTCCTGATTGATCGCCGAGTCCTTCTCGATGTACAGGTCCCTGCTCGGGACGTACGCCTCCGGCTGGTAGTAGTCGTAGTAGGACACGAAGTACTCGACGGCGTTGTCCGGGAAGAACGTGCGGAACTCGTTGCACAGCTGCGCCGCCAGCGTCTTGTTGTGCGCGATCACCAGCGCCGGGCGCTGCACCGCCTCGATCACGCCCGCCATCGTCATCGTCTTGCCCGTGCCGGTCGCGCCGAGCAGCGTCTGGAAGCGCTCGCCCTGCTCGACGCCCTCGGCCAAGGCGGCAATCGCCTTCGGCTGGTCGGCTGTGGGTGTGAAGACTGAGTCGAGCTTGAAGTCGGGCATGCGCAGAGCTGCCTCTACAGTAGCCCCAGCTGCCGCGGATACGTTTCGCGGTACGCCTGCTGCGCGTTGAGCACCCGCTGGACGTATTCGCGGGTCTGCGGAAACGGGATCTCCGCCACCGACAGATGCCTGCCGGCGGCTTCGGCCTTCGCCACCCAGCTGTCGACGTTGGTGAGGCCGCCGTTGTACGCCGCCACAGCAAGCATCTCGTCGCCGCCGAAGTGATTGAGGAGATAGCGCAGGTAGTAGCTGCCGTAGGCGACATTGACGCTCGGCTGTTCCAGGTCGCTGGCGGTGAAGCCGCTGCCGCCGGAGAGCTGCGCCAGGTAGTAGGCGGTGCTCGGCAGGATCTGCATCAACCCCTCCGCGCCCGCCGAGGAGCGGCGCGGGTCGAACTTCGTCTCGGCGTAGATCACAGCGGCGATCAGCGCCGGATCGAGCCGCTTCTTGGTGGCCTGTTCGCGGATGATGCCCGCGTCGCTCAGCGGCAGCGCGAGGTTGCGGGTCGCCTGATGCAGCATCGACGCGACCACGCCCACGAACAACACCGTCACGACGATCGCGACGACCGCGCCAAGGGCCCTCCGGGTCATCCTCCCAGCTTGTCAAGAACCGCCGACAGCTCGCGCTCGAGATCCGCCTCGCTGCCGTCGTTGCGCACCACGAACGTCGCCCGCCGCGCCTTCTCCTGCTGGGAGAGCTGACGCGCGGCGCGCTCGTCCACCAGCGCGTGGCCCCGCCGCGCGGCCCGCCGCGCACGCACCGACTCCTCGGCTATGACCGCGATCGTCGCGTCGTACAGCTGATCCAGGCCAGCCTCGAACAGCAGCGGCACCTCCACCACCGCCGCTCTCGGCGCCGGTCGCCGGGCGCGCGCCCGCTCCAGCCACTGCGCCACCCGAGCTCCCACCAGCGGCCACACCTGACCCTCTAGCCACGCGCGCTCCCGCGCCGAGGCGAACGCCCGCCGCGCGATCTCCGAGCGGTCTACCACACCCTCGGGAGCCACCTCGGGGCCGAAGTGTTCGATCACAGCGTCGCGCAGCAGCCGAGATTCGTAGAGCTCGTGCACGACGGCGTCGCTGGAGATGACCTCCGCGCCGAGCCGGCGCAGCGCCTCCAGAGCGGTCGACTTGCCCGACCCCATGCCGCCCGTAAGACCAACGAAGGGCACCATCGGCTGCGCCTTCTCGGGGATGCTCAGGGTGCGTCAGTCCGGCGGTGCGGACTCGGCCGTAACGGCGCCGCCGTCCGCCTGGTCATCCGCTGCGACGGGCTGCTCGGCGGCCGGCTGCTCCTCCGGCTGCTCGTCCTGTGCCTCCGCGACAGCCTCAGCGGCCTCCTCGACCTCGACCGCCTCCACGGCCTCCTCGACCTCGACCGCCTCGACGAGCTCCTCAACGGCCTCGGCGGCCTCAGCGGTCTCCGCGAGCTCCTCAACGGCCTCCGCCTCGATCGTCTCCGCGACGGCATCGGCGACCTCAACCGCCTCGCCAAACTCCTGGACAGCCTCAGCTGCGGCGGCCTCGACGACGTCGGCGACCGCGTCGCCTTCAGTCAGCGTCGACCCATCCTCCGCCTCGGAGGCGGGCTCGCGCGCGGGTTCGCCCGGCCGCGACACGGGCAGGATCTGGTCCTCGACGCGCTTGGCCGACAGCGACAGGCGCCGGCGCTCGGAGTCGATCTCGAGGATCTTCACGCGGATCTCATCGCCCGGATGGACGATCTCGCGCGGGCTCTCGACGTGGTGCGGCGCGAGCTCGGAGATGTGCACGAGGCCCTCGACGCCGTCGAGGATCTCGACGAAGGCGCCGAACGTGACCACCTTGGTGACCTTGCCGGCGAGCTCGTCGCCGACGTTGTACGTGTCGACGATCCGCTGCCACGGATCCTCCTGGGTCTGCTTGAGACCCAGCGAGATGCGCTGGCGGTCGCGGTCGATGTCGAGCACCTTGACCTTCACGGTGTCGCCGATCGTGAGGATCTCGCTGGGGTGGTTGACGTGCGACCACGACAGCTCGGAGATGTGGATCAGGCCGTCGATGCCGTCAAGGTCGACGAACGCGCCGAAGTCGACGATGTTCGAGATCTGGCCTTCCACCACCAAGCCCGGCTGCAGGCGGTCGAGGATCTGCTGGCGGACCTCCTTGCGCTCCTCCTCCAGCACCGCGCGACGGGACAACACGACGTTGTTGCGCGAGCGGTTGAGCTCGATCACCTTCGTCTCGATCTTCGTGCCCATGTACTCGTCGAGGTTGGGCACGCGGCGGATGTCCACCAGCGAGGCGGGGAGAAAGCCGCGTACACCGAGGTCGATGATCAGGCCGCCCTTGACGACCTCGATGACCGTGCCCTCGACCGGCTCGCCGGACTCCGCGGCGGTTTCGATGCGTCGCCACGCCTTCTCGAAGCGGGCTCGCTTCTTGGACATGATCAGGCGGCCGTCCTGATCCTCCTTGGTCATGACGATCGCGTCGACCTCCTCGCCCAGGTGGACCTCCTCGGCGGGATCGACGGCCTTGCGGATCGAAAGCTCGTTGGCGGGGATGACCCCCTCGGACTTGTAGCCGATGTCGACGAGGACCTCGTCCTTGTCGATTCGCACGACGTGGCCGGTGACGACCTCGCCCTCCTCGATCGGCCTGAACGTGGCGTCGTAGTTGGGGACGATCTGCCCGTCGACTTCGAGCAAGAGCCCGTTCGACCCGTCGACCACGCGGGCCTGAGGATTCTCCATCACTGTTTGCACCGGGCGAAGCGTAGCGCAGCCGTATCATTGCTCGCCATATGCCTGTGCGAGCGACGAAGCGGGGAGAGCAGCGAACCCGCTTGGAGCGCGACTGCGACGTGCTCGTCTGCGGCGCCAGCTTCGCCGGGTTGGCGGTCGCCCGCGAGCTGGCGGGCTCGGGTGCGCGGGTGCTGATGATCGACCGCTACGAGCTCGGCGAGCGCCAGACCTCCGCGTGCGCCATGCCCACGGTGTGGATGCAGGCGCTCGAGCTGATGGACTCGCTGCGCCAGAGCTTCGACGAGATGGTCGTCCACACCCCGTACCGCAGCGCCCGCTGGCAGCTGCCGTGGTCGTTCTCGACGTTCGACTACCGCGAGCTGTGCGCGCTGCTGTGGGAGCAGGCGGCGTGCGCGGAGCTCGAGCTCGAGACGGCCACCGTGACCGGCCGCGAGGGCGCCACCGTGCACACCGACCGCGGCGAGCTGAGCGCGCCGCTGGTCGTCGACGCGCTCGGCTGGAGGCGCGTGCTGTCGAACGCCGCCACCATCCAGCCGCCCGAGGCGCGGCTCTCGCGGGGCCTGGAGGTGCACCCACAGGGCAGCGGCGAGGAGATGGAGCTGTGGATCGACCACCGCTACATCCGCGCCGGCTACGGCTGGAGCTTTCCGGCGCGCGACGAGCTGCGCGTGGGCATCGGCTCGTTCTGGCCGACCCACCACGTCAAGGAGCCCACCGTCAGGCTCGCGCGCGACCTCGACCTTCCGCCCGACGGCTACCAGGGCAACTGGATCCCCCACCAGCTGCGCAGCGCGGTCGAGGACGGCGTGTTCTTCGCCGGAGACTCCGCCGGTCACTGCCTGCCGCTCACCGCCGAGGGCATCCGCACGGCGCTGTACTTCGGTCTGGCGTGCGGGCGCGAGCTGCGCGCGGTGCTCGCCGGCCAGCGCACTCGCGAGCAGGCGCTGGCGCGCTACGGCGCCTTCTCTGACTCGCACGAGCGCAAATACCGCTGGCTGCTGAACGTCCAGCGGGCGATCGGCCAGATGACTCCCAGCCGGGCGACCACCGCGATCGTGCGCGCCTTCGAGAGCCGGCGCCTGTCCGCGTGGGCGTTCGGGCACTACCTGGACATCGCCAGGCCGTCGTTCGTCGACGGACCCGGCGCCGGCAGCGGGAAGGCGCGCGTGGCGATGGCCACGGCGCGCTGAGCTCAGGGCGTCGCCCGCCTCACACCGCCAGCACGTCGAGACCGGGCACGCGGCCGAACTCGCGTACGTTCGTCGTAGCTATCCGCATGCCATGAGCCAGTGCCGTGGCGGCGATCCACAGGTCGTGCGCGCCGATGACTTCACCGCTGGCTTCGAGTTGCGCCCACAGATCCGCGTGGATTCGCGCCACCTCGACGGTGGCCGGCAGCATCTCCAATTCGGCCAGCACGTGCTCCACGAAAGCCCGCCGCCGGGTGCGGCGAGCGCCGTCGGCGGCGCGATGGACACCGTGCAGCAGCTCACTCACGGTCACCACGCTGATCGCGTGCTCGTCCTCCTCCGGGACTCGCCCGAGCGCTCCGCCGCCGCGCTCGGCATCGACGAGAGCCGACGTGTCGATCAGCCAGCCGGCCACTTGCCAACGGGCGATCCGACGCTTTCGCGCGCCTGCTCCACGTCGCGCGCAAAGTCCTCGTCGACAGCGGGCAGGCTCCCTACGAACCGCCTCCAATCCTCACCCTTGAGCCTTTTCGGACGCGACAGACGGCGCAGCTCGGCGACCGGCGCCCCGTTGCGAACGATCTCGACCTCCTCACCGTCGCCAACTCGGTTGATCACGGCCGAGAAGTTCCGGGCCACCTCGGTAGCGCTCATGCGAACCATGATCGACACTGTATCAGATAAATCAGATTACTTCCTCCAGCGCCTCCGCCAGCCGCCGGATGCCCTCCTCGATCGCCGGCTCGGCGAGGTTGGCGTAGCCGAGCACGAGCCCGTCGTGGACGGGCCTCACCTCCATGTAGCCGTAGCCGAGCGGGTAGACGCCCACCGAGCGGCGCGCGGCGGCCTGCACGAGCTCGATCCCGTCCACCGCCCGCGGCAGGCACACGATCGCGTGCAGCCCCGCCGCGAGGCCTGTCACGCGCGCCCCCGGCAGGTGCCGCGCGACCGACCGCACCAGGGCGTCGCGCCGCGCGCGGTAGCGACGGCGGGCTTGACGCAGGTGACGGTCATACGCGCCGCTGTCGAGCATGCGCGCGAGCGCCAGCTGCTCGATCGTGGGGCAGCCGTGGTCGCTGAGGACTTTATGGGCGAGCAGCGGATCGAGCAGGCGCGGCGGCAGCACCAGCCAGCCCAGGCGCAGCGCGGGCGCAAGCGTCTTGCTGACCGTGCCCATGTACACGACCCGATCCGGAGCCAGGCCCTGCATAGCGCCAAGCGGGGGGCGGTCGTAGCGGTACTCCGCGTCGTAGTCGTCCTCGATCACCAGCCCTCCGGTCTGCGCGGCCCACTCCAGCAGCGCTGAGCGGCGCGGCGGCGCGAGGCCGACGCCCGTCGGCGACTGGTGCGCGGGGGTCACGAGCACTGCGTCGATCACGCCGTCGCCCACGGCCAGGTCCGCGAGCTCCTGCACGCGCGCACCCTGCGAGTCGACCGCCAGCGCGAGCAGCGACGCTCCGTGGGCGGCGAGAATCGCGCGGTGCGGCGGCAGCCCCGGATCCTCGACGGCGATGCGCCCACCGCCGATCGCCTCGGCCAGCAGCGCGAAGCCCTGCGCGGCGCCCGTGCAGACGACGATCGAGCGGGGGTCGGCGACCACCCCGCGCACGCGGCGCAGATGCTCTGAGAGCGCCACGCGCAGCTCCGCCGCGCCGCGCGCGTCGGGGTAGCCGAACGCCCGGTCGGGCGCCTCACGCAGGGTCTCGCGCAGCATGCGCAGCCATGCGCCGCGGGGGAAGGTCGCGAGGTCGGGGTTGCCGGGGAAGAAGTCGAACGCGAGCGCCCCACGCTCGGGCTCCACCGCGGGCGCGGAGACTGCGCCGGCGGCGCCGGCGACGAACGTCCCCGACCCGCTCGCGGCCACCAGATAGCCCTCGGCGAGCAGCTGCGTGTAGACGTCCACCACCAGCCGCCGCGATATCCCCAGATCGCACGCCAGCGCGCGGCTGGCGGGCAGGCGCGCGTGTGCCGGCAGCCGGCCCGTTCGCACCGCCTCGCGCAGGGCGTCCTCGAGTTGCGCGCGCAGCGGCGCACGCGCGGCGCGGTCGAGCTCGACCAGCAGCTCAGGCCCTGAGCCGACGTGCGATGGAACGGAAGTGGTTCCCTTTTTTGCCATTGAAATGGTCCTTTACAGGGCTCCATTGTCAGCTTATCGTGGACACACCCCCGGAAGGAGCCCCGAAATGACCCGAATCGAAGGCGTCCCCCGCAGCAAGGCCGGACCGTTCGTTCGTCTCGTCTACCGAATGGCCCGTCGCAAGAGCAAGCAGATCGCGGGCAGCGACAGAGAGCTGAAGCTCGAGCCGCTGGAGATCTACGCCCACGCGCCGCGGCTGCTGCTCGGCTACGGCATGCTCGAGCAGAGCGTCGCCTCCAAGCCACGCGTCGATGAGCACCTGCGCGCGCTGGTCGTGCTGAAGTCGGCGGTGATGCAGGGCTGCGAGTTCTGCCAGGACATCAGCTCACACGAGGCGCGTCGGGCGAGTGTCTCCGACGAGCAGCTGCTCGACCTGTATCGCTACCGCGACAGCGAGCATTTCGACGACACCGAGCGCCTGGTGCTGGACCTGGCCGCGGGCATGACAGTCACACCCGTACAGGTCAGCGACGAGCTGTTCGCGGCGCTGCGCGCGCGCTTCGAGGACCGCCAGCTGGTGGAGCTGGTCAACCTGATCGCGCTTGAGAACCTGCGCTCACGCTTCAACGCCGCCTTCTCGATCGGCGCAGCGGGCTTCAGCGAGGGACGTGCCTGCGCGCGTATCGAGACGCCGTCGGACGAGCCGCACGCCGTCCCCGCGTGAGGGTCTTCCTCGCCGGCGCCACCGGCGTCATCGGCCGCAGGCTCGTGCCGATGCTGCTCGCGGACGGCCATCAGGTCACAGGCATGACCAGGTCGCGGGAGAAGCTCGAGCAGCTGCGCGCGAGCGGAGCCGAGCCCGTCCTCGCCGACGCGCTCGACGCGGCCGCCGTGCACGACGCCGTGGCGCAGGCCCGTCCCGAGGCGGTGATCCATCAGCTGACCGCGCTGCCGTCGCGCATCGATCCGCGCAAGATCGAGCGGGACTTCGCGCTCAACGACCGCCTGCGCGACGAGGGCACGCGCATCCTCGTCGGTGCCGCGCAGGCGGCCGGCGCCACGCGCATCCTCGCCCAGAGCATCGCCTTCTCCTACGCCCCCGGGCCGCCCGGCGCCGTGCACCGCGAGCAGGACCCGCTGCTCAAAGATCCGCCGAAGTCCTTCAAGCGCTCCGCCGAGGCGATGCAGGCGCTCGAGCGCACCGTCCTGGGCGCCGGCGGCATGGTGCTGCGCTACGGCTACTTCTACGGTCCCGGCAGCGCGATGTCGCGCAGCGGCTCGATCGGACAGGACCTCGCGCGCCGGCGGCTGCCGATCGTCGGGCGCGGGCAGGGCGTGTGGTCGCTGATCCACGTCGACGACGCCGCGCGCGCGACCGTCGCGGCGCTGACCCGCGGCCAGAGCGGCCCCTACAACATCGTCGATGACGAGCCCGCCGCCGTGGCACAGTGGCTGCCGGCACTCGCCGACGTGCTCGGCGCGCCCCGCCCGCTGCGGGTTCCCGTCATGATCGCGCGCCCGCTGGCGGGCGCCTACGGCGTGGCGAGCATGACCCGAGCGCAGGGCGCCAGCAACGAGTTGGCCAAGCGCGAGCTGGGCTGGCAGCCCGAGTACCCCAGCTGGCGCGAGGGCTTTCGCACCGCGTTGGATTGAGTCTGAGCTCAGGCTCCCGAGCCGACGGAATCGCGGAACGGGTTCTCAACGCGCACCGAACCGATTAGCTGGTCGTCGTTGAGATCCTCGCTCAGCAGCCGCGCACAACCCCCGGCAGCGGCGGAGGTCACGATCAGGGCATCCCAGTAGGAGACCTGCGACGAACGGCTGGTCTGGATCGCGGCTTTGACGAGCGCCGGGTCCAGCGCAACGACCCGCAGCAGGCTGAGCCAGTCGACCGCCTTCAGGGCGATCGCCGGATCGAGTGGCCGTTTGAGCTTGCGAGTGACGACGACGAAGAACTCGCTCAGCACCTGTGCGCTGAGCACGAGCTCACCAGGCTTGGCCTGCGCGAGAAGCTCCCTCGCGCGGCGTGTCTTGGCGGGTTCGTCGTGATCAAAGAGATAGACGAGGACGTTGGTGTCCAGAAACGCCCTGTCAGCGGTCATACAGCTCGTCGCGGGTCCACGTGCGTCCATCTGGACCACTGCCGGAGTGGCTGCCCTCCGCCAGCTCGAGGACGGCTGTGATGGCGTCCTGCGTCTTGGCCTGACCGGCGAGTCCCTCGAGATACTCGCGGACGAGCGCATTGACGGAGGTGTCCTGTTCGAGAGCGCGCATTCGTGCCCGCTTCAACAGCTCGTCATCAATCGTGAGCGTGAGGTTCGTCATACGCGCTCCACATATTCAGTGTAGCACGGGTTCCTCACGACGTGTCGGCGTCTCCACGCAACTCCCGCCCCCGCCAAGCGTGGGGTCGTGTCCGAAGGCGTGCCCGCCGCGAAGCGGCCCGCACGCATGCGGACATCGACCCCACGCGTCACTTGGCCTCCAGCCACGTCCCCCCCACGCCGATGTCCACCGCCATCGGCGGCTCGCGTCCGCCCCACACGCCGACCATCTCGCGCTCGATCAGCTCGCGTGCGGCCGGCGCCTCCGCGGGCGGGCCTTCGAACAGCAGCTCGTCGTGGATCGTCAGCAGCAGGCGCGTGCGCAGCTCGGATTCGGCGAGCGCCTGGTGGCAGCGCACCATCGCCAGCTTGATGATGTCCGCGGCGGTGCCCTGGATGACGGTGTTGACCGCCAGGCGCTCGCCGAGCGTGCGCACCTGGTAGTTGCGGGCGCGCAGCTCGGGGATCTGCCGGCGCCGGCCCCACAGGGTCTTCACGTGGCCCTCCTCCTTGGCCTGCTCGATCGTCGCCGCCATGAACTCGGCAACACGCGGAAAGCGCTCGAGGTAGGCGTCGATGAACTCCTTGGCCTCCTCGCGCGGGATGTTCAGGCGGTCCGCCAGGCCGTAGTCGGAGAGGCCGTAGACGATCCCGTAGTTGATCATCTTCGCCTTCGAGCGCATGCCCGGGTCGATGTCGTCCGGCTGCACCCCGAACACGCGCGAGGCGGTCGCCGTGTGCACGTCCTCGCCGCGCGCGAAGATCTCCATCAGCGCAGGCTCGGCCGCCGTGTGGGCGAGCACGCGCAGCTCGATCTGGGAGTAGTCGGCGGAGATCAGCACGCCGCCCTCCTCGGCCTCGAAGCAGCCTCTGATCTCCCGGCCCAGCGGCGTGCGGATGGGGACGTTCTGCATGTTCGGGTTGGTGCTCGACAGCCGCCCCGTCTGGGCGACAGCCTGCAGGAACGTGGTGTGGATGCGCGAGCGCTCGTCGACCATCTCTCCCAGCACGTCCAGGTAGGTCTTGATCAGCGTCGACAGCTCGCGCCAGCGCTCGACCTTGGGGATGATCGCGTGCTCGGAGCGGATCGACTGCAGCACGCGTGCGTCGGTCGAGTAGCCGGTCTTGCCGCGGCGCTTGCGCGAGAGCCCGAGCTTCTCGAACAGGATCTCGCCCAGCTGCTGGGGCGAGGCGATCAGGAACTCCTCCCCGGCGAGCGCGAAGATCTCCCATTCGAGCGCGCCGATCTCCGCGCGCACACGCTCGGTGATCTCCGCCAGGCGCTCCACGTTCAGCCGCACCCCCAGCAGCTCCATCTCGCGCAGGACGGGGACCAGCGGCAGCTCGATCTCCGCCATCACCTGCTCCAGGCCGCGCTCGGCGATCTGCTCGCGCTGCCAGTCCGCGAGCGCGCTCAGCAGCACCACCTCGGCGGCGAGCGGATCCTCCAGATCGCTCGCCAGACCGCGCTCCTCGCACAGCTCCGCCAGCGGGTACCCACGCCTGGCCGGCTCGAGCAGATACGCGCCCAACAGCGTGTCGTGGACGAGCTTGGGCGGTACGAGGCCGAGCGCCTTGGCGTCGTGGGCGATGACCGGGCGCGCGCCACAGGCCAGCACGACCTCCTCCGGGCTCGCGCAGTCTCCGATGAGCACCTCACCATCCGCCGAAGCGGCAAAGCGCCACGGGGCGCCCTCGGCGAACAGGGCGCCCTCGGGCGGCTCGTTCGCGCGCACGGCCAGGCACAGCTCGGAGCCGGCGCCGCCCACGCCGGGGATGCCCGCTGGGGCACCAGCGCGCACGCGCGCGCTCAGCGTCACCTCGGCGGCGGGAGCCGGTGCGGCCACATCGGGGTCGCCGAGCGCTTCCTCCAGGCGGCGCAGCGGGTCGCGCAGCTCGTACTCGCGGAAGACCTCGCGCACGCGCGAGCGGTCGGGCTCGCGCGCGGCCTCCGCCCCGACGTCGAAGTCGACGGCCACGTCGCGCTGGACCGTCGCCAGGCGCTTGGACACGCGCGCGTCCTCGGCGTGCTCGATCAGGTTCTGTTTGCGCTTGGCTCCTTTGACGTCGTCGATGTGCGCTAGCACGTCCTCGAGCGAGCCGAAGCTCTGGATCAGCTCGCTGGCGGTCTTGTCGCCGATCCCCGGGATTCCGGGGATGTTGTCGGAGGTGTCGCCCTTCAGGCCGTAGAAGTCGGGGATCAGCTCCGGCGGGATCCCGTAGCGGTCGACCACCGACTGGTGGTCGTAGATCTTCGTCTCGGTGATGCCGCGGGCGGTGGCCATCACCTTGACCAGGCCCCGCTCGTCGATCAGCTGGAAGACGTCGCGGTCACCCGTCACGATCATCACCGGCACCGGCGGGTCGGCCCGCAGGGCGCGCTCGGCGAGCGAGGCGATCACGTCGTCGGCCTCGTAGCCCTCGACGCGCACGTTGCGGTAGCCGAACGCCTCCACCAGCGGTTCCATCGCCGGCCACTGCTGCTTGAGCAGGTCCGGGCGCGAGCGGCGCTGCGCCTTGTAGTCGGCGAACAGCTCGGTGCGCCCGGATGTGCCCGCGTCCCAGGCGACGACGGTCGGCTGCACGCCGTACTCGGTGACGATCTTCACCAGCATCGAGGCGAAGCCGAAGATCGCGTTGGTGGGCACACCGGTGGAGGTGGCGATCGACTCGGGCAGCGCGTAGAAGGCGCGGTAGACGAGGCTGGGGCCGTCGATCAGGAACAGTCGGCGCTCCGCGTTCACGACCGAGCACTCTACGAGCCGCGCCGCGCGATCGCATACCTCCTAACATCCCCTCCCGCCAACGACCGAGGGAGCCACGTCAAGTGAGCGCAACCCCAAGCGCGCAGTACCGTCTCACGATCCGCGTCAAGCTCGAGGATACCCACGGGATCCTTGGACTTGTGACGAGCGCCATCGGCGAGGCCGGCGGGATGGTCGACGCGGTGGATCTCGTGGAGGTCGACGGCGGCCACAGCGTGCGCGACATCGTCGTCGACGCCTCCGGCAGGGATCACTGGGCGCGCATCCTGCAGGCGATCGACGCGATCGACGGCGCCGAGGTGATCGACACCACCGACCGCACCTTCCTGCTGCACGTCGGCGGCAAGATCGAACAGGCCAACAAGCACCCGCTGAAGACCCGCGACGACCTGTCGATGGTCTACACGCCCGGCGTGGCTCGCGTGTGCCGCGCGATCGCCGACGACGCTGACAAGGCCTTCCAGTACACGATCAAGCGCAACACGGTGGCGGTCGTCTCCGACGGCACCGCCGTGCTCGGCCTCGGCGACATCGGCCCGCGCGCGGCGATGCCGGTGATGGAGGGCAAGTGCTGCCTGTTCAAGGAGTTCGCCGGCGTGGACGCCTTCCCGATCTGCCTCGACACGACCGACGCCGAGGAGATCGTGCGGGCGGTCAAGCTGATCGCGCCCGGCTTCGGGGGCATCAACCTGGAGGACATCTCCGCGCCGCGCTGCTTCGAGATCGAGGAGCAGCTCAAGCAGCAGCTCGACATCCCCGTCTTCCACGACGACCAGCACGGCACCGCGGTGGTGGTGATGGCGGCGCTGCTGAACGCGGTCAAGCTGACCGGCCGGCGCCTGGAGGATCTGAACGTTCTGATCATCGGGCTGGGCGCCGCCGGGATCGCGGTCGCCAAGATCCTGCTCGCGGCCGGCGTTCGCCGGATCATCGGGGCCGATTCGCGCGGTGTCGTGCACGTCCAGCGCGAGGACTACCTTGACGGCTCGATCAACCCCGTCAAGCGCTGGTTCGCGCAGGTCACCAACCCCGACTGCCGCACGGGCGCGCCGGCGGACGTGATCGACGGCACGGACCTGCTGATCGGGGTCTCCGGCGCCCGCGCGCTCCCGGCTGACGCGCTCGCGCGGATGAACAGCGACGCGATGGTGTTCGCGATGGCCAACCCCAACCCCGAGGTCATCCCCGAGGAGGCCGCGCCGTACGTGCGGATCATGGCCACTGGGCGCTCTGACTACCCCAACCAGATCAACAACGTGCTGTGCTTCCCGGGCATCTTCCGCGGCGCGATGGACGTGCGCGCGCCGGCCATCACCGAGGAGATGAAGATGGCGGCGGCGCACGCGATCGCGGCGATCGTCGAGGAGAGCGAGCTGCGCGAGGACTACATCATCCCGTCGGTGTTCAACCGCGACGTCGCCCCGGCGGTCGCGGAGGCGGTCGCCGAGCAGGCCCGCGCCGCAGGCACCGCGCTGGCCGGGCAGGAGGTCGGCTTCGCGCAGGGCGACGCCCTCAGCACAGGCCCCGCCGGCGCCCAGGTGGTCGACGGACGCATGTGAGAGGCTGCGCGCATGTGCGCCATGCGCGTGACCGTCACCGGCGCGACCGGCCTGATCGGCCCGCAGCTCGTGGCGGAGCTGCGAGAGCGCGGGGCGCAGGTGACCGTGCTCACGCGCGATCCCGCCCGCGCACGCGCCGCGCTCGGCGAGGTGGAGGCCGTCGCCTGGGAGCTGCTGGGCGAGCCGGCGCCGGCGCGGGCGCTGGCGGGGCGCGACGCGGTGATCCACCTCGCGGGCGAGCCGGTGGCGCAGCGCTGGAGCGCGCGCGCCAAGCAGGCGATCCGCGACAGCCGCGTGATCGGGACCCGCAACCTCGTCGACGGCCTCACACGCGCGCACGAGGCGCAGGACGACCAGCCCCCGCGCACGCTGATCGGCTCCTCGGCGATCGGCTACTACGGAGCGCACGGCGAGGAGCCCTTGGACGAGGACGCCCCGCCCGGCGGCGACTTCCTGTCACGGGTGTGCGTCGAGTGGGAGGACGCGGCAGCGGCCGCGCGCGAGCTGGGCACACGCGTGGTGCACGTGCGCACGGGCGTGGTGCTCGACCGCGCCGGGGGAGCGCTCGCGAAGATGCTGCCCGCGTTTCGCCTCGGCGTGGGCGGCCCGGTGGCGGGCGGCGATCAGTACGTGTCCTGGATCCACGCGCAGGACGTCGTCGGGATGATGCTCGCGGCGCTCGAGGACGAGCGCTGGAGCGGGCCGGTCAACGCGACCGCGCCCGAGCCGGTGCGCAACCGCGACTTCTCGAGGGCCCTCGGCAGGGTGCTCGGGCGGCCCTCGCTGCTGCCCGTGCCGGGCTTCGCGCTGCACGCGCTGTACGGCGAGATGGCCGAGATCGTCACCACCGGCGCGCGCGTGCTTCCCGCCAAACCGCTGGTGCTCGGCTACCAGTTCGCGCACCCCCAGCTGGAGCAGGCGCTCAGGCGGGTGCTGGCACCCGCGCCCGCTGTTTCTCGGTCTCGATGATCACGCGGCAGGGTCGCTTGCTCAGCAGGTAGGCCGCAGTCGGCCCGATGCCCTGCTCGCCGGCGGGCGCGTGGATGGTCGACCAGTAGATGACGTCGGAGCCCACGCGTTCTGCTTCCTCGACCAAGGCCGCGCCGGGGTTGCGCGTGCGGATCAGGCCCGTGTGGATCTTGATGCCCGCGCGCCTGGCCTGGATGCGAGCGCTCTCCAGCACCGAGCGCCCGTGCGCCTCCTCCTCCTCCAGGCCCGCCTCCAGCGAGAGCTGGCTGGGGACGGGCAGCACGTAGATCGCGTACACGACTCCCTCAGCGCCGATCAGCTTGGCCGCGCTGCTGAGCGCCGAGGCGCTGACGTCGTCGCCGAAGATCGGCACGAGCGCCGTCTTGTACTCCAGCTCCTCGAAGTCAGCTGGGCGCTGGGGACGCTCGATGCGGTAGCCCTTGCGGGGGTTCAGTCCCTGGCGGTGACGGTAGTAGAAGTAGCCGGCCATACCGAGGACCATCCAGGGGATGCCGACGATCTTGGCCTCGGTGTGCAGGATGGTCACGGCCACCCATGCCGCGGCCGTGCCGATCCCGCCGATCACCGCGGTCATCGGTATCACCGCGCCTTTGATGCGCACGCCCCACGGGCTCTTGTAGGGGCGCTCGCGGTCGGGGTCGCTCACGCGCAGCTTCACGATCGACGCGTGCGCGGTCGTGAACGACAGCATCGCTCCGAACGAGTAGAGGTTGCCGAGCACCGACGTGTTGCCGTAGATGATCAGGGTGCTGGCGAGCATCGAGAAGAAGATCAGCGTGAACCACGGCGTGCGGTACCTGGAGTGCAGCCTCGAGAACAGCTGCGGCAGCTGGCGGTGTTCGGACAGCGACCACGACAGGCGTGAGATGCCGATCATCCCGGCGTTGGTCGCGATGAACAGGATCGTCGCGGCGAGGATCCCCAGGTAGTACTTGGCGAGTTTCAGGACGGTCCCGTGCAGGCCGAGGTGTTCGACGACGCCGAGCATCGGATCGTTTTCGAAGAAGCCGCCGAGCGACGTCGCGTACCCGGGTTTGGAGAACGACTGTTTGAGCTCTGCGCTGTAGCCGACGCCGTGGTGCAGGATTGGCAGCGCCGACAGGGCGACGACCGAGATGCCCGCGTACACGGCCAGAACGGCCAGCACCACGAGGTTGACCGCCTTCGGCACCTGCTTGCCGGGATCCCTGGACTCCTCCGCCATGTTCGCGACCGTCTCGATGCCCGTGTACGCGAGCATCGCCAGCGACAGCGCGAAGATCAGTTCTTTCCACGTGGGCACCGCGCCGAGGTGAATCTGGTGGACCAGCAGCGACGGGTTCAGGACGAGCACCGTGCCGACGCACACGAGCAGGATCTGCGTGCTCAGGTCCAGCACCGCGAGGACGAGGTTGAGCTTCGCCGACTCGCCCAGCCCACGGATGTTCAGCCACGCCAGCAGCGCTACGACGATCAGCCCGCCGAAGATGTCGTCGGGGTTGTGCTTGAGCGCCCCCAGCCCGGGGAACGCGCTCAGGTAGTGCGGCACGAAGAACGCCGAGATGGCGATCGTGAGGATGTAGTCGAGGCTGAGCGCCCAGCCCGCGAAGAACGAGACGACGTCGTCGAAGGCGTGGCGCGCGAACGAGGAGGAGCCGCCCGCTTCGGGGAACATCGAGGCGCCCTCTGCGTAGGTTTTGGCGGTCAGCGCGAACAGGCCGCCGGCGAACACGAACACCAGCGGCGTGAGCCCCAGGGCGTGGGCGGCGACGAGCCCGAGCGCGTAGTAGATCGAGGAGCCGACGTTGCCGTAGGCGGTCGCGAACATGCCCGAGACCCCGACCGACTTGCGCAGTCCGCGCTCTGAGAGACGTGCCATCGGTCCGGGAGAGTACAGGTGCCCGCTCGCGGGTCACGTGCAAAATCCCATGCACGACAGGCGCGAAAGCAGGAACGGAACGTATGATCCCGACGAGCCGGGGTGCGGGCGGCCCCGTGGGGCGAGCCCCCAAAAAAATCAGACCCAGCATTGGCAATGGAAACCGCGCGACGCGAAAACTACGACTCCGGCGAGGACTTCGTCCTCGAATACGGCGAGCTGCGCTTCACGTTCAACGAGGCCGACTTCTCCGAGCGCTGCGAGCAGGCCGCGCTGAAGCTGGGGTTCGTCGGCGGATGCCTCGGCGAGGAGGAGCTCGAAGACCTCGTCAACCTCGCCGTCAACGGCGAGATCCTCGACCCCGCGTCGGGACTGGGCGAACACGTCAACGACTGCTGGCCCGAGCTCGTCGGACCGGCCGAGCGCTCGCTCGTGCACTGGCTGCGCCGGCTCGTCTTCAGGGGCGCGTGGCTGGATCAGCGCGTCAAGGAGGGCGAGCTGGCCGTCAGCTTCGACGAACGCACCGGCAGCTTCTGCTACGTCCAGCCACTGAACGGGCGAGACGGCGAACGCTCAGGCGGCGGCGAGCCGATCGAGCTCGCGCCAGAGCCGTCGTGGAACCGCGTCGCCTACAGGCGCTAGCCAGGACGCCGCTGGGCGGCGCGAGGCGGCGTCCTCACTCGCTCGCGTGCGAAGCACGCCACGCTCGCTGCGTCCTTGCCTCGCTTGCCCACCGACGCCCTGGACGCGTAGTTCGACTTCCGCGCTAGCCCGCCGCTTCGACGGCCGCTAGGCGAGCCTTGGTGATCGCCTGCGCGCCGTCGTCACCGACGAGCAGCTCTGGCCTGAGGGTGCCGCTGTTGATGAGATCGAGGATCGGCTGGCGCCCGGTCGAGGTTAGCGCGGCGTCGAGGGCGATCACCGTCGTCTCGCCCCCGAGCGGGCTCTCGGCGAGGGCGATGACCGTCAGCGAGCCGCCGTCGCGGAGGTTGCGGGCCGCCGCAAGCGCCTTGCGTGCCGCGTGCGGGTGCAGCCCGTCGAGGTTGTCGATCACCACCAGCGCATCGCCGCCGCGCGCGGCCACGCGCTTGGCGGCGTCGATGACGCGCTCCAGCGCCTGGTCCTGGGAGTCCGCGGACGCGGCGAAGCTGAGCGCCGCGGCAGGAGCCACCGGCCCCTCGCGCCATTGCCCGATCTCCTCCGGCCTGACGCCGACGAGCACGAGGCTGACCTCGAGGTCCTCGCGTCCGTGGAGAGTCTCGAGCATCCGCCGCAGCGTCTCGGTCTTGCCGGCGTGCCGTGCTCCGACGATCAGCACGCGCGAGCCGCGACCGAGCGGGGTGAGCCACTCGATCGCCTCCAGCGTGGGGTCCTTCGAGTCGAGCGCCAGGCGCTCGCTCGGCCAGTCGACGGGAAGCTCGTCGTAGCGGGCCCCGTCTGAGACGGTCTCGGCGGACGCGCCGTTGATGGTGTCGATGCGCACCAGCGACGGGTAGCGCTCGGAGCGCCGCGGCGTGCGCACCGGGCCGGTGACGCGGTCGCCGGAGACGAGCTCGCAGCGGCGTACCTGAGCGGCGGAGATGTAGACGTCCTCGTCGGAGGGCTCGGGCGGGTCGACGCGCAGAAACGCCGAGCCATTGCCCAGCACCTCGACGATGCCCGCGGCGATGCGCCCGGCGACGGCCGCGACGGCGCCATCCACCGGCTCGTCCGGCTCAGGGCGCTCGGTCGCCTCAGCGCCCTCCGCGACATCCTCGCGCGAGCGGCGCGAGCGCGAGGGACGACGCCTGCGTGCGCGCGGGCTCGCCGGCTCCTCCGCGGATGAGCGCGATCGGGAGGATGCCCGCTGCGGGGGCCGAGAGTCGCCGTCCTCCTCCGCCGCAGGGCTCGACTCGCCCAGGATCGCGTCGATCAGGTCGGCCTTGCGCAGTCGCCTGAAGCCCTCCAGCCCGACCTCGTTGGCGATTGCGTGCAGATCGGCCAGTGGGCTGGCCTCCAGCTCGGAGCGCTCGAGTACTGCCATCAGATGTCCCCTTTTCTTCTGTGTTTGGGCGGTTGGCGTCCCGCCGCGTTGGACAGCGGCGGGCACCCGTGGATGCGATCAGCCTAGCGGCTCGTGGCGGAGTTCATCGGCGAGCCCGAGATCCCTGCTCGGCTCGAGCTCGCCTGCCAGCGCGGCGCGCACGGCGAGGAAGTCGGCGGATGCCGCGACGTCGTGCACGCGAAAGATGTGCGCTCCGTGCTCCACGCCGTGGGCCAGCGCGGCGAGGGTGCCGGCCAGGCGCGCGCGCGGCGGGCGCCCGGTGAGGGCGCCGATGAAGTCCTTGCGCGAGATCGCCATCAGCAGCGGACGCCCGAGCTCGTGCAGTCGCTCCATCTGCCTCAGCAGCGTGATCGTCTGCGCGGGAGTCTTGGCGAAGTCGGGGCCGGGATCGACGATCAACTGCTCGGGCGCTACGCCGAGCGAGAGCGCCAGCGCGACGCGCTCGCGCAGGAAGGCCAGCACCTCGCCGGTGATGTCGCCGTACAGGTCTGGGTCCTGCAGGCGTTCGCGGGGCGCGGCGCGGGTGTGCATGAGCACGAGCGCGGCGCCGGTCTGCGCGCACACCTCCGCCAAGGCGGGGTCACGCAGCCCGCTGACGTCGTTGACGATCCTGGCGCCGGCGGCGATCGCCGCACGCGCGACCGCCGGCTTGTAGGTGTCGACCGACACGAGCGCGCCCAGCTCGCCGGCGAGCAGCGCCACGAGCGGCTCCACCCGCTCGATCTCCTCCTGCGCATCGACCGGCGGGCGCCCGGGGGAGGCAGACTCGCCGCCGACGTCGAGGATGTCAGCTCCCGCGTCCAGCAGTTCCCGCGCGAGCCGCACCTGTGCCTCGCGGCTGGCGTAGCGCCCGCCGTCGCTGAAGGAGTCGGGCGAGGCGTTGACGATCCCCATGATCAGAGGCCCACGCGCCCCGCCCAGCCGCAACGTCAGCTCGCGCGCGCGCAGGCTGTGCGCGGGGGCGCTCACGGCAGCGCGGCGGGCGGCTGCTGTGCGACGTGCCCGAGCATCCCCTCGGCGCGGGCCTCCTCGGCGAAGCGCGCCAGCTCAAGCTCGACTCGCGCCCCGTCCCAGCCGAGCTCCCGTGCCATCGTCTCCCCCACGCGTCGCACGGCCGCGCCCTCCAGCTCGCGTGCCGCCAGCAGCCCCAGGCGCGTGCGCCGCAGCAGCACGTCGCCGATGCTGCGCGCCTGCTCGCGGCGGGCGGCGAGCGCCACCTCGGCGAGCAGGTCGGGCAGGCCCGCGACGATCGGCTGTGCCAGCTCGGGGTGGGCGGTGCTTCCTTCCGCCGCCAGCGCGAGCACCTCGCGCGCCGCGTGCCCGTAGCGTGAGGCGAGCGCCTGGTAGGGATCTGGCCCCGCCCGCCCCAACCCCTCCACGCGCGGCAGCTCCGCCGGGTCGATCGCCTGGCCGAGCGGGATCTCGTGCGTGCGGCAGGGCGCGTCGCGCGCGTCGCGCTCGACGAGGCGATCGACGGTCATCTTGGCCATGCGCCGCCAGGTGGTGAGCTTGCCGCCGGTGATGGTGATCATCCCGGAGGAGGTCTCGTACAGCTCGGCCTTGCGCGAGATGTCCACCGACTTCTTCGGGTCGCCGGTGGAGATCAGCGGCCGCACGCCGGCGAACGCGCCCGTCAGCTGCGCCGGCACGAGCTCGGTGCCGAAGAACTCGTTGACCGCCGCCAGCAGGTAGTCGACGTCCTCGTCGGATGGCTGGACGTGATCGAGCGGTCCGTCGTAGTCGTTGTCGGTGGTGCCCACGAGCGTGTGTCCGAGCCACGGCAGCGCGAAGATCGTGCGCGAGCCGCCGGCGGGCACGATCGCGCCGCCCACCAGCGGCAGATCCTCGTGCCTGATCGTGATATGCGTCCCGCGGCTGGGCCGGATGCGCGGGAGCTCAGCCTCCTCGTGCAGCTCCTGTGGGCGTAGCTCGTCGGCCCACACGCCCGTCGCGTTGACCACGCTGGCGGCGCGCACGTCGAAGCGCTCGCCACTCTCGACGTCGCGCACCTGCACGCCGTGGGCGCGGCCGTCGCGCTCGAGCAGCCCGGTGACGTCGACGCGATTGGCGCAGACCGCTCCGAAGCGCTCGGCCTCGCCGAGCACGGTCAGCACCAGGCGCACGTCGTCGGTCTGGCAGTCGTAGAACAGGTAGCCGCTGGTCGGCCCGCGCGCGGCCAGCGCCGGCAGCAGCTCGATCACCTCCTCTCCGGAGATGACGCGGTGGCGCTCGGGGCTCCAGGACTCGCTTCCCTCGGGCTGGCTCGAGCCCTCGCCCTGCGGTCGCTCGGCGCGCGCGCGTCTGCCGCGCCGCGTGCGCAGGCGATCGCGGTCGACCGCCATCACGTCGTAGAGGTTCAGCCCGACACCCACCAGCCGGTCGGGACGGGCGCCATCGAAGGCGGGCACCACCAGCGGCAGCGGGCGCACCAGGTGCGGCGCGAGCGCCACCATCAGCTGGCGCTCCAGCAGCGCCTCGCGCACGAGCCCAAGGTCGAAGTGCTGCAGGTAGCGCAGCCCCCCGTGCACGAGCTTGCTCGAGCGGCTGGACGTGCCCGAGGCGTAGTCGGCGCGCTCGACCAGCGCGACGCTGTAGCCGCGCGTGGCGGCGTCCAGCGCGACGCCCGCGCCGGTGATGCCGCCGCCCACCACGACGACGTCGAACTCGTCGTGCGCGAGGGCCGCAAGAGCCTGGCTGCGCTCGATCACGAGCCTGAGTCTCGCAGCTATATGTTGGCGAGCTCGGCGGTGATTTCGGTTACCGCGGCCTTGGCGTCGCCGAACAGCATCGTCGTCTCTGGCTCGTAGTACAGCTCGTTTTCGATGCCGGCGAAGCCGGGGTTCATCGAGCGCTTGATGACGATCACGGAGTGGCTCTCGGAGACTTCGAGGATCGGCATCCCGTAGATCGGCGAGGAGGGCGTGTTCTTGGCCGCGGGATTGGTGACGTCGTTGGCGCCGATGACGAGCGAGACGTCGGTGCGTGCGAACTCCTGGTTGGCCTCCTCCATCTCCTCGAGCTGGTCGTAGGGGACGTCGGCCTCGGCCAGCAGCACGTTCATGTGCCCGGGCATGCGCCCGGCGACGGGGTGGATCGCGAAGTTGACTTCCACCCCGCGCGCTTCCAGCGCTTTGGTCAGCTCGCGCACGGCGTGCTGGGCCTGCGCGACAGCCATGCCGTAGCCGGGGACGATCATCACGTGGCTGGCGTAGGCGAGCTGAATGGCGGCGTCGGCGGCGGTCGTCGAGCGCACGGTGCCCGCGTGCTCGCCCGCGCCGCTGGCCCCCTCAACGGCGCCGCCGCCGCCGAAGCCGCCGGCGACGATCGCCGGGATCGAGCGGTTCATGGCGGTGGCCATCAGGTTCGTGAGGATCGAGCCGGAGGCGCCGACGATCATGCCGGCGACGATCAGCGCGGGGTTGTTCAGCGCGATCCCCGTCGCCGCGGCCGACAGCCCGGTGAAGGCGTTCAGCATCGAGATCACCACCGGCATGTCAGCTCCGCCGATCGGCAGTACGACCGCGTTGCCCAGCAGCGCGGCGCACACGAGCATGCCGATGAAGATGCCCTGCGAGTGCTCGCCGCTGGCGATGTACGCGCCGGCGGCGACCGCCAGGACGAGCAGCACGAGGTTGACGACCTGCTGGGCGCCACCGAGCGTGATCGGGCGACCGGGGATGATTTCCTGGAGCTTGCCGAAGGCGATGTTCGAGCCCCAGAAGGAGACCGACCCGACGATCGCCGCGAACAGCGAGAAGATCGCTATGTACGTCGCCGTGTGCGAGTAGCCGTGCGTCAGGCGGAACTCCGACCAGGAGATCAGGAACACCGCGCCGCCGCCGACGCCGTTGAACAGCGCCACCATCTGCGGCATCGCCGTCATCTTCACCTGGCGCGCGGCGGGCACGCCGACAGCCGCGCCCAGCGCGATGCCGAGGGCGATCAGGCCCCAGTTGCCCTCGTTGGGATTCAGCAGCGTGGCGATCACGGCGATCGCCATGCCGACAGCGGCGATGCGTGTGCCGCGCACGGCCGTCGTGGGACCGGCGAGGCCACGCAGGCCCTGGATGAACAGCCCGAAGGCGACGATGTACAGCACGTCCAGGAAGCTCTGGCTCTGCACAAACGATGTGGCCAGCGGCACGGCGGTCACGACGCCTTCCCGTCGCCGCCGTCGCCCTTGCCGGCGTCCGTCGTGTCGGGCTTGGCCTTCGGCTTGGGCTTGAACATCTCGAGCATGCGGTCGGTGACGAGGAAGCCGCCGACGATGTTGATCGTGCCGAACGCGATCGCGATCACGAGGATGACCTTGTTGAACGTGCCGTTGCCCGCGAGGCCGATCGTCAGCAGGCCGCCGAGCAGCACGATCCCGTGGATCGCGTTGGTGCCCGACATGAGCGGCGTGTGCAGCGTGTTGGGCACCTTGGAGATCACGACGAAGCCGATGAAGCCGGCCAGCACCAGGATCGACAGGTTGGTGGTGAGCGTGCTCGCGATGACCATCAGGAAGCCCCTCCCGCGGGCGGTGCGCCCGCCGCTTCGACCGCGGCCTTCGCGCCCGGATTGACGATCTCGCCGTCGCGCACGACGCACGCGCCCTTGACGATCTCGTCGTCGAAGTCGAGTGCCAGCTGGCCGTCCTCGCCGACGAACAGCTCGAGCAGCGCCTGCACGTTGCGCGCGAACAGCTGCGAGGCGTGCTCGGCCATGGTCGCGGGCAGATTCAGCGGCGAGACGATCTTGACGTCGTGGCGCACCACCGTCTGACCCGGCTCGGTCAGCTCGCAGTTGCCACCGGCCTCGCCGGCGAGGTCGATGATCACAGAGCCCGGCTTCATGCCTTCCACGGCCTCGGCGGTCACGAGCTTCGGCGCCGGGCGGCCCGGCACGAGCGCGGTCGTGATCACGACGTCGAAGCCCTTGATCGCGTCGGTCAGCGCCTGCTGCTGGCGAGCGCGCTCCTCGTCTGTGAGCTCGCGCGCGTAGCCGCCCTCGCCGCTGGCCTCCAGGCCGAGGTCGAGCCACTGCGCGCCGAGCGACTGCACCTGCTCGGCGACCTCGGGGCGCACGTCGTAGCCGCTCGTGCGCGCGCCCAGGCGTTTGGCGGTGGCGAGCGCCTGCAGCCCGGCGACGCCGACGCCGAGCACGAGCACCTTGGCCGGCGGGATCGTGCCGGCGGCGGTCATCAGCATCGGGTAGAAGCGGCCTATCTCCTCGGCGCCCAGCAGCGCCGCGCGGTAGCCGGCGACGTTGCTCTGCGAGGACAGCGCGTCCATCGCCTGTGCCCGCGATATGCGCGGGATCGCCTCCATCGCGAATGCCGTCGCCTTGGCGTCGGCAAGCGCACGTGTGGTCTGGGGGCTGGTCAGCGGCGCCAGGAAGCCGATCAGGATCGAGCCGGACCCGAGGCCGCGGATCGTCTGCGGATCGGGCGGCGCGATCGTGACGACCGCGTCGCTGTTCCAGACCTCGGCTGCGTCAGTGGCGATCTGCGCGCCCGCGGCGGTGAAGGCGGCGTCGGTCAGCATCGCGTCAGCACCCGCGTCGCGCTGCACGACCACGTCGAGGCCCTTGGCCTTCAGCTTGCTTACGACCTCAGGGACGAGCGCGACCCGCCGCTCCCCCACCGCGGTCTCCTTCGGAACACCGATCCTCATCGAGATGCGAGAACGTACCTGATCACAGCCGTCAGGGGCAGCGCGGTGTGCGAGACTCGACGCTGGGACCACGCCCATGACCGTGAACTTGACCCGGATATACACGAAGCTCGGCGACGGCGGAGAGACACACCTGGGGGACATGAGCCGTGTCTCCAAGTTGCATCCCCGTGTGGAGGCCTACGGCACGGTCGACGAGCTGAACGCCACGATCGGCGTGGCCCTGCTGCAGCCGAGCCTACCGGAGAGGTTCGCCGAGTGGCTGCGGCGTGTGCAGAACGACCTGCTCGACCTGGGCGCCGACCTGTCCGTCCCCGACGTCGACCCGGCCGCCGGCGAGCGGCCCGATGCAAGCTCCGAGAGCCCGGTGCGCGGGCGACTGCGCGTGGACTCCGATTACACGCTGTGGCTAGAGCGCGCGTGCGACGAGGTCAACGCGACGCTCGAGCCGTTGCGCTCGTTCGTGATCCCCGGAGGGAGCCCGGCGGCCGCGCACCTGCACGTCTGCCGCACCGTCTGCCGCCGCGCCGAGCGACGCACGATCGCGGTCGGCGCGGAGGTGAATCCCGAGGTGGTGCGCTATCTGAACCGGCTCTCGGACCTGCTGTTCATCCTCAGCCGCGCGGCCAACGTGCGGCACGGGGACGGCGAGAGCGAGCGCTCCGAGCCGCTGTGGGATCCCGGCGCGCACGGGTCAGGCGCCGGGCAGCAGCCCTCCTGAGCCCACCACCGACGCGGCGTGACGCGGCGGCCAGCGCCGATCGGCCGCTCGCAGGGCGGCCACGGCGAGCGCGGTCCAGAAGATCGCCACCAGATAGCCGCCAACGACGTCGCTGGGCATGTGCCAGGCGAGGATCAGCAGTGAGCAGCCGACGGCCACGGCGAAGATCGCGCCGATGCTCGCCACCAGCGGCCGCAGGCGACGCGGCGCGACCAACAGGGCTGACAGGGCCAGCGCGAGCGCGGCGGTGGAGTGACCGCTCGGCCACGACGCCGGGGCGATGCTGATCAGCCCAACCTCGATGTGAGGGTGGGCGAGCAGCGGCTTGAGCGTCTCGGACGTCAACGGGGCGAGCCCCATCACCGCGGCGACGGCCACCGCCACCCGCGGACGTTCGCGCGCGATGGCGACCGCCACGAGCGCGACGCCCCAGAGGATGAACTGGATCGGGTCGAGCAGGTGCAGCAGGAAGTTCGCGGGCCCGTCGATGCGGGGGCGGCTGAGCAGCGTGAAGTCATACAGCGCGACTGCGTCCTTCAAGCGCACCGCCGGCACATGCGCGGCCAGCGCCCACACGAGCGCCAGTCCCGCCACGCACAGTCCCGCCACGCCGAGCGCGCTCGCCGCTGCGCGGGGCCCGGGGCGGCGCGCGAGCGATCTCGAGGGCACCGTCCCGGCTGTGTACGCGTGTCCCGACATGTGCTCCCAACAAGGGTAGGGCGTCGGCTAAAGCATGACTGAACGCCCAGCGGATCAGCGCGCCCACCCCGATGGCGGTCGGCGTGAGGCGGGTGCCCGCTCAGCCGCCTGCGAGCGACACGGGGCGCGTGCGCCCCCTCAGCCGCCGAGCTCGGGCAGCGCGACCGTGCCGCCGGGCCCGAGCGCCACGGCGAAGCGATGCTCGAGCGTGGCCTGATCGAACGCGTTCGCGGCCCGGTTCACGCCCGCGCCGTCCGTTCCCGTGACAACCCACACGGGCGCTTCCTTGGCGGACTGCGTGGCCGCGATGAGCCCCGCGTCGGCGCCCAGCGTCTGTGCAGTGCGACCCTGCTCGTCGAGCAGCGTCAGCGCCAGCCCGTTGGTGGAGAAGCGCGCGTAGACGCCGCTGTAGCGAGGTCCGCGCGCGATGCTCTGAGCCGCCAGTTCGCCCGCCACGCTGGTCCACGGCCCGACCAGCACGCGCAGTGTTTCCGGGGCGGCGCCGCTGCCGATCGCGGCGATCGCCGCCGGCACGCCGTATGCGCGCAGGCTCGCCGTCACCTTGCTGCACGCGTATCCGGACGCCGAGGCGCATTCGATGCGCACGGGCAGACGCTTGCCTTCGATGCCGTTGAGGAACGGCTCGGGAAACGAGCCGACGACCGCGGGGATGGCCTGGGCCTGGCTCCAGTCGTGCAGGTCCCACCAGACGTGGTCGCCGGGATGCACGAGCGTCTTGGCCGCGCCTCTGGGCGCTTCGACGCCGTTGACGTAGTAGAACCAGTTCTCCGGCTGCCCGTCCCGCTGGCCGCCTGAGAGCCCGTCGATGCCCGCCACGATGTGCCCGTCGGAGCTGGTGGCGACGCTGTTGTGGCTCCTCAGCAGGTCCATGACGGTCTCCCCCGCGCTCGCGCTCTTGGCGCCGGCGCTGTTCAGCACGCGCGCGCCGAATTCACGTGTCACCATCAGCTGCACGGCCGTCGGCGCCCCGCCGAGCCCGCAGCCGGCGAGCGTGAGCGTGGCGAGCGCAGCGCCGACGGCGCCCACGAGCTTGGCGGGCGGCCGCCTCACCCGGCTAGGACCCGACCGCGGCGAGATCAGAGTCGAGGTCGCCCAGTGCGGCCCGCTGGCGCTCCTCGAGCGCGGTCGCGTGCGCGATAAGCCGCCGTGCGGCGTCGAGGTCGTCCGGGCGCCCGAACGTGAGCGCCGCCTTGACGACGCCATCGTGGAGGTACCAGTTGGTGAACGACCCGTCCCGCAGCGATCCGCGCGTGATCTCCTGATCCCACTCATACGCCGGGCCGACGTATTCGAGTTCGCCCCAGTCGCCGAGCACCGAGTAGAAGTACGGAACCACCTCGTGCGGTATGTCCCTGCCGAGCATGTTCAGGGCGACGGTCTTGCCGTGGTTGAACGCCACGTCCCAGTGCTCGATGCGCAGCAGCTCGCCGCCGTTCACGACCGACTCGTATTCGCAGATGTCTCCCGCGGCGTAGATGCCCGGTGCGGAGCTCTGCAGGCGCGAGGAGCAGCGAACCCCTCCCCGCTCGCCGATCTGCAGGCCCGCCTTCTGCGCGAGCTGCACGTCGGGGGTCACCCCGGCGCCCACCACCACAGCGTCGGCCGCCAGCTCCAGCCCGCCGCGGCTGATGACCTTGGCGACGCGACCGTCCCCCTCGAAGCGCTCCAGCTCGTCCTGCGCGTGAAACGTGACGCCATGCGATTCCAGCAGCTCCTGGAAGAAGCGCCCGCAGCGGGGTCCGAAGTTCCGTTCGAACGTCGCCTGCTCCTGCATCACGACCGCGCATTGCTTGCCCATCAGCGTCAGCGACGCGGCGACCTCGCAGCCGATGAACGAGCCGCCGATCAGCACCACCCGCTCGGCGTCCGCCACCCCCTCGCGAATCGCGTCGGCGTTGCCGAGCGTACGCAGATAGTAGATCCGCTCGAGCTCGCAGCCGCCGACGTTCAGGCGGCGCACGTTGGCGCCGGTGGCGAGGAGGGCGTGCTCGAAGGCGATCTCCTCCTTGCTCGACAGCGTCGCCGTGCGCGCCCGCGGATCCAGGCCGATCACGCTCGTGCGTGTCAGCAGCTCTACGTCCTGCTGCGACCACCACTCGCTGGGGCGGAACAGCGGCTCCTCGCGGGTCTCCAGCCCGCGCAGGTAGCCCTTGGAGCACTCCGGGCGGTTGTACGGGGGGTCGGGCTCGCGGCCGACCAGCAGCACCTTGCCGGAGGCGCCTTCCTCGCGCAGCCAGCGCGCGCAGTTGGCGCTCGCCAGGCCGCCGCCGATGAGCAGGTACTCGACCTCACGGGCTGCCATGCCGGCACCTTACAACCCCGGCGGGTGGCGCACGGACCAGCGCGCCCACGTCGGGATGTATTCGAGGATCCGCCAGCGCGGGCCGTTTTCGTGGCGGTTGGGCCCCACGTCGGTGCCGTCGTGACTGGTATCCAGGCGAAGGCCCGCGATGACGATGAAAACGTGCGGCGTCGGGCTCGCGCTGGCGTAGATCGTCACCCATCGCCCAGGGCCGGGCGCCCCCCAGCCGACGTAGTCCTGGGCCAAGGGGTTGTCCTTGACGATTTCCGCCAGCGGGCGCACGCCCGAGCGGTAGAGCACGTAGTTGACGGTGCTCGAACAATCCTCTTCGGCCGCTCCCAGCGGGTCGGGGTGCCCGCCCGGGCCATATGGCAGGTCCTGCAGCTCGTTGCCCGCCACGACCATCGCCTGCACGCTCGCCGGCACGCCGGCGGGGACCAGCGCGAGGTGGCCGTCGCCCGGCGCCAGCTCGGCGCGTTCGCCGGGGATGAAGCGCACCGCCGTCGGGCTCTTGCCCTCCAGGCCGAGGTCCGCGCGTTCGATGCCTTCTCCGCGTTCCCCGGCCTGCTCGGCCGCGAGCGAGGCCTGCTGGCTTGGCGCCCCAGGCGCGACGGCGGTGCCGGGTGCGGTGGGTTGAGCGCTGTAGCTGGCCGCCCAGCTCTCGACCTCCGCCACATACCAGCTCGCGTGGTTGTACGCGTATATCGCCTGCTCGTAGTCGCCGGGGGCGCCGGACGCGCGTAGGTAGTTGGCGGCTCCGTAGATCGCATCGGCGGGATCCCAGCGGTCGGGCGGGCCGTCGCCGTCGGCATCGACTCCGTACCGCGCCCACGTCGAGGCGAGGAACTGCATCGGCCCACCGGCGCCCGCCGCGTTGACGACGCCCTGCCGCGTGCACGACGGGGCGGGATCGCGTCCGTGGTCGCACTCGACCTTGCCGATGCCGGCGAGGATCGCCCAGCTCAGGCCATAGCGCTGCGCCGCCTGCTCGTACAGGCGCAGGTAGGAGGGTGGGATTTCCCGTTCGGCCAGCGCCGAGACGCCCTCGCCCTGAGCGCCCGACGCAGCGACGCCGGCGGCGCTTGGCGATGTGCCGCCGAGCGCGGCGAGCGCCGCGACGAATACGAACGCGATCGCCGACAGCCCGCCGGCGCCAGCCGCGATCCATCCCGTGCGGCGCTCTGCCGCGCGCGACCCGGCGGCTGCCGAGCGCCCTGTCAAGGCCGGTCTCTGCCCAGCTGGCGTTTGCGCCGCGCGGCCACCTCGCGTGCGTCGCGCATCACGCTCGACTCCGGCTCACCGCTCGCGCGATCGGGCGTCGAGGAGCTCTCGGCGCGCCCGGTCGCCAGCCAGGAGTCCAGCGCCGTGCGCTCCCTGCGCGACGCGGGCATGCCGTGCCCGCCGGCTCGCATTCGCTTCTGCAGCGCTCTGTCGAACCTCATGTCCGCCTTGTGCCGCTCGCGGCGCCCCACGCGCGGGACCTCCCCGCCGAGGCTCCTGGCGGTCTCCGTCAGCTCCCTGCGCAACGCGAGCTCGCGGTCGATCTCCAGGCGCGCCGTCCTCTGACGGCGCGGGTCCAGGCGCTCGTACTCCTCGCGTCCGTAGCCCGCCAGCTGTGACATCGCCGCGTAGTCGCGGCGTTCGCTCGCCCGCCGCGCCCGCGCGCCCGCGGGTAGCGCCGCCTGAGCGTCCAGGAAGCGATCACGCTCCTCGCGTTGTTCGCGTGTGTGTGCGTGGCCGGTTCCACGCAGCGCCCGGTCACCCGCGCTCGCCACCCGCCGCGCCCTGTTCAGCTCCTGCTGCCCACGCTCGATCTCGCCCTTGACGCGATCTCCGCGGTGACCCAGTTCGGCCGCCCGACGGGTGTGTCCAAGTGCCAGCGCGTTGGCGCGCTCGCGGCCGATACGCTCCAGCTGCGCGCGCCTTTCATCCAGACGGCGGTTGATCTTCGGGGCGTCCTGCGCTTGCGCGCTCGCGTCGCGGTGCTCGCCGTCGAGCGTGCGAATCACCTGCTCATCCGTCCCGGCCCGCGCCCGCTCGCGCCCCACCCGCGCCAGCTTGCGGGCCTGCCCCTCCGGTGCGGGTCTGGACAGCCTGGCTTTGGCCCAGCGCGCGGCGGCGATGCCCCTGCGCGGCGTCTCGAACACCTCGCTCACCCTGCGTGCGATCGAGCGCCGCGACGCATGTTCGCCGCCGGCCGTGTGACCAGCGAGCGCACCCCCGGCTGCCCCGAGAGCGTGGTGGCGGCGTGCATACGCTCCCCACCAGAACGCCGACATCAGCAGCCACTGGGTCCACCAGCCGAGCGCGTTCAAGCCCGACAGGATCGCCAGCACCGCGAACATCGCGCCCAGCAGGAACGAGAAGACCAGCTTCGAGACGACCGCGCCCAGCAGCTGCGCCGCCCATCTGCGAAACAACGCCCGGCCTGCCTCGCCGAACGCTGGCGCCAGCACGATCGCGGGGGCCAGGAGCAGGTACAGCAGGCTGAAGATGGCCGCCGCCAGCAGCCGTAGGGCGACGAATCCCAGCAACAGCAGCATGCCGAGCAGGCCGGCGGCGATCAGCAGCAGCCCTCCCAACCGCGACCACGTGTCGCCGTCAGTCCGGAACTCGGCCTGCGCGGCGGTCGGGCCGCGGCAGTTCGTGGCTTCGCTGCTCTGGCAGAGAGTGCGCAGCAGCGAGCCCTGTTCGTTGATCGAGTTGCGCGCCGGCCCATTGGCGGGAAGCGCGAGGAAGATCGCTCCGTTCGTGCGCGCGTCGCGCAGCAGCTCGGCGCTGTGCTCGAGCGCCTTCGCCTGCGCACTCGATGGAACCGTGCATTCCCCGAGCAGCGCCGAGGTCGGCTGGCATGCCTTCTGGGCGATCTCGCGCGCGGCGATCTTCAGTCCGGCCGCGCGCAGGCTCGGATCGAGCCGGGACGGTTCACGACACCAGGCGACGTTCCCGAACTCCAGGTAGCACCAGGGCGCTTCGATCGCGCTGGAGAAGATCTCCCCAAGGCTCGTCCCAAGCGCACCTGCCGCCCCCTCCGGGGTGCCACGACTGGTGACCGCGAGCGTGCCCAGGCTCGCCTCGTTGGCCCATTCGCCGAGCGCGCCAACGGTACCCGTGGGGTCGGCGATGACCCAGATCCCCGCGAGCATCATCGCTCCCATCAGCAGCGCCTCGCCGAGCGTGTCGGCCACGCGACGGCGTATGAGGCCGTGATAGAGGACCAGCACGGACGCGCTCGCCAGGGCGATCGGCAGCCACGGTTCGGTGAACGCCGCCTGCATCTCGCGCAGACCCCTGCCCACACCGACCGCGGTGGCGCCGTCGAGCAGGTCGATCGTGAAGCACCACTCGAGCATCACGACGAGCGCGTGCACCGCCCATACGAGCGCCATCCACAGCGGCGTGACGACGAGGTCCTGCACGAAGTCCAGACCCGCTCCCGTGCCGAGGCCGAACAGGCCCGTGTTGATGTGAACGTCGATGCCGTAGTCGCCGGTGGGCGCCGGCGCGGCCACGAACCCCGACGTTTCGCAGTTGCGCCTGTTCGTCGCCGCCAGCTCGCCCGCCAGAGCTCCCTTGCAGGTGGGGCTGCCCAGGCCGTTGCTCACGAGCGGATCGACCTCCGCCTGCGGCGTTTCCCCAGCGCCTTCTTCTCCGACGGCATCGCCCGCGCCGGTTTCGCCGGAAACCAGCGGCGGGCTGCTCGGCGCCTTGTGCGCCGGGGCGGGCGCGCCGTGCGCGGAGCCGGCGCCCATGCCGAGCAGCGCGAGCGTCGCCAGCGCGAGCGTGCGGGCGCTCACTCAGCCGGCGGGCGTGGTCGAGAAGGCGCGCAGCAACGACGGCACCACGACATCCACCTGGATCGCCTCGACCCGACCGCTGTGGTCGCGGAAGAGACACCGGCCGGCGTCGAGCTCGAGCAGGCTCTGGCACATCCGCCGGTCCTCCGGGTCGAGTCCGAGCAGGGTGAGCGCGCGGGCGGCCTCCGCGTGTGAGCGCATCCCGAACACGAACGTCGCGCCGATCAGGTTCTCGAGCGACTCCCGCTCGCCGACGAGCGTGTCGGTGACCAGCTGCGTGCTGATGATCGGCACCGCGAGCTCCGAGCGACCCATGCGTTGCAGCGAAGCCAGCAGCGTGCGGCCGACCGGGTCGCCCAGCAGCCGCCAGCCCTCGTCGAATGCGAACAGCTTCAGCCGCTCCCGCTCGGCGCCCATCAGCTGCATCGCGAACATGGCGATCAGGCGCACGATCTGCTCGCCCACGCGCTCTGCCTGGGAGTACTCCGAGCGTGCCATCCCCGGCGGCGGAGCGGGCAGGTCGCGGATCGGCAGATAGGTGACCTGCCGATGCCCTACGCGCGGCAGCTTCACGGCGGGGTCGGCGAACCCGAGCTGCGTCAGTCCCGAGCGAGCGTAGACGTCCAGCGCCTTGCCCACCTGAACGTCTGTCTCGTCGCCCTGCTCGAGCGCTCGCACCACCTCGCCGCAGGTCGGATCTGGCGAGCGCGTGAGCACGCGATCGACGGCGCCGACGACCGCCGTCTCCCACGCCGGATCGGCCCTACCGGGCAACAGGTCGCGCAGAAACGACACCGCGGCGTCCTGACGCAGATGCGCGGGCGCGACCCGCAGCGGGTCGAGCATGCCGCGCAGCGCCGGGTCCGGCCGCAGCGTGACGCTCTCCACGTGCGGCGTCACGTCCGCCAGCAGGTGGAAGCGGTGATCGCCCTTCGGGTCGCAGTCGATCACCCTCGCGCCCTGCAGGAACCCCTCGTACTCGAGCTTCTGTGCCAGCGTCGTCTTGCCCGATCCGAGCGCGCCGACGCTGAGGATCGTCGCGTTGCGGTCGCTGTCAGAGCCCTCGCGCAGGTTGAAGACGACCGGCTGCCTGGATCCCGTCAGCGTGTGCCCGAGGTAGAAGCCGCGGCTCGAGCCCGCCGTGTGCGTGGCGGTCGGCATCATCGCGGCGACCTGCTCCGCCGTCAGCGTGTCGTCGTAGCCCGCCAGCCGCGTGCGCTGCCCCGGCAGGTGCTGCAGGAACAGCTGCAGCTGATCGCCGAGCGGCCGGTGCAGGCGAATGTCCCCAAACGCGCGCCGGCACATCTCCACGCGTTCCTCCAGCTCCTGCTCGCTGCCGGCCGCCAGCGCGATCGCCAGGGTCGCGCGCAGCAGCGGCGGCTTGCTGGACGCCTGCAGGTAGGAGAGCAGATCGCGCGCCTCCTGCGTGCGCTCGTAGCCCAGGTCGGATATGCCCTGCTCCCCGCCGGACTCCGCCCGCACGATCTGGTCGGCGTCCTGGATCCGTCGCCGCGCGATCCTCAACGCGAGCTCGTTGGGCAGAAAGCGCGCATTCAAGGACACATCGATGCCGAACGGCAGGCTTTCGCCCGGCGCGAACATCAGCTCCGCGCGGGCGCCCGGGAACTGCACGCGCTCGGGCAGCGCTCCCGTCACCAGGTGCGCCTGCCAGCTCGTGCCGAGCTCTGACTCGATCCTCAGCGCTCTGCCGCGATGCTCGACGAAGCCGTCGGCCCAGCGCATCACGTCACCCTCGAGCGGCGCGAGCACCGCCTCTCCGTTGCGCTCGAACACGAGCGCGCGCGGCTCGTGCAGACCGTCGATCACAGGTTCGCCCAGTCCTCTGCAGAACGCCCTGCGCACGAGCCACTGCAGCTCGACGCCACGCGCCTGGCGCACGGGCAGGAAGTCCGCCAGGCGCGAGTGCGCGTGGTCTGCGCGCACCCGCGCCCGCTCGAGCTCCGACGCTTTCAGGATGCGCCTGTCGCGCAGTGCCAGCGTCCGCGTGAACGCCTCCCACCACTCTCGTGGATGCTGTCCGACCGCCCGCGAGACGTAGGAGGCGACGTCGCGCCCTGGCTCGCGCAGGCTGACCAGCAGGAACACCGCGGGCTGCGCCGCGCCGACGTCGCCCAGGCGCCGGACGTGCTCCTGTATGTAGCGCTCGCGCGCACCGGCTTGAGCGCGAGCGCAGGAACGCCCGGTGTCGCCGTCCTCGCCGCGAAGCCCGCGCGCGTAGCGCTCGAGCTCCCAGCGCCGATGGACCCGCAGGATCTGGATGTCGGCCTCGATCGCCTCCAGCGCGCCGATCAAGGCCATGAAGCGGGCGCGCTTGCCTTCCTCGCTCAGCCACGCGTAAGAGGAGGCGCTCACCGCGAACGCCGCCCAACCGTCGTCGAGCCCCTGCGCGAACACGCAGTTGCCGTATACGAACGCGATCGGCGCTCTCACCGGCTCACCTGCCGGCTGCGTTCGTCTTGACGAGCAGCCGTGCTCCGGGCCCGAGCGAGATCACCTGGCCCTCGGCGAGGACGCGAGCGTCGGCGGGTTGGCGCAGGCTCAGCACCGGACGAAGCCCCGGCCGCGCGGCGCCGCTGAGATCGCGCTCCATCGCCCGCCCGCGGCGCTCGTGCTCGACGGACACGAGCACGGCGCCCGGGCCTGCGTAGCGGAGACGACGCATACGGTGGTCTGAGCCGTCAGGGAGCAGCACGATCTCCTGCGGACGCCAGCGCCCGCCCGCGGCCGCGCACCGTCGGAGACCCGCCAGGCGCCGTGGCCCCGCCCAGTAGCGCAGGAGCGCCCGCGCGGCGAGATGGAAGCTGCGACCCTCCAGCCGGATCACGCTCAGCACGGTCGCGCCCACGCCCGGCAGCGCGATGTCGCGCATGTACCACGGGAGCCTCCCGACGATCCCTCCGAGGAGCGGCAGGCCTCCCGCGATCATGCTCGCCGCCAGGATCGCGAGGAAGTACATGACCCCCCGGACCGGCACCCCCGCCGGATTCAGGCGCAGGCGGTCGACGCTGTAGATGCGTCGCTCCAGGTCGAACACCCGGCGATAAGAGCGGATCTCGATCACTGCGAGCCGAACAGCGAGGTGACCGTGTCACGGAGCAGGCTCACGCCCGCCGGCGTGGCCAGCAGCACCGAGACGATGCCGACCGCGAACACGCCCGCGGCCTCCTTGAAGTCCCGGCGGAACGCGAGCACCGTCGCCGCCACCGCGAATGCCAGGCCGATCAGGCTCATCGCGACCGCGCGGCCCGTGTTCCCGGCCTTCGCGGCCGCCGATTCCAGCGAGCTGCCCGCACCTTCGGACGCCGCCGTCGGCGGTGTGGCCGTCGAGCTCGTGGTTGCGACCGCGGCGCCAGCCGGCGCGGGTGCCGCCGCCGCGCACGCGCACACCAGCAGCACGACGGTCAGCCAGCAGGAACATCGCGTCTTCATCGGGCCTCCTTGGGTTGGGGTCTACGCATCTGGGTCCGTCTGCACCGCCGAGACCTCCCAGCGGCCCTGCTCACGTGCGACGTCGAGTTCGTACGCGAGCGTGTATCGGACGCCGCGTCCGTCCTGCGCCTGCGCGACCGCCAGCACCGAGCTGCCCTTGGGCGCCCAGTCGAGACGCTGCACCGACTCGAGGCTCAGCGGCATGCTCGGCAGCGAGACACGGGCTCCGCTGGTCAGGTCCGCTTCCAGCTCACTGGCGGACGCCGCCAGGTAGTTGCGCAGCACGCGCGTCACCACCGTCGCGAGCGCCGGATCATCGAGTTCCCGCGGGCGTGCGGGCGTCTGCGCGGGACCGGCGGCTGGAGCGCCCACGAACGCGGGGTAGCCGGCCAGTGCCAGGCTGCCGGCGACCGTACGCGTGACGGCCACCGTCAGATACAGCAGGCCAGCGGTATCCGTCTGCGCCGCGACCGTGTAGACGTGCTCGCCGGGCGACGGTTCGCGGGCCTGGACCACTTCCACCCATTCCACGCGCTGCTCGCCTCTCGCCGGCAGCTCCAGCCCAGCGTCCGATTCCACGCCCGTCCCGAGGAACGGTTCGAGCGCATCGGCGCTCGCCTGCGGTTCGGCCGCGTTCCATGTCAGGTAGCGGCGCGCGAACAGCGCCGCGTACGCTTCGGCCGCCTGGTCCGGCGGCGCGGGCTCGCGCACAGCCGCCGTCGGCAGGGCTGGCCGCGGTGGCGCGAGCGCGTTCCGGACGCTCGCCATCAGCCCCAAGACCGAGAGCGTGCACAGCAGATACCGCGGCAGCCCGCGCGCCAGGCGGATGCGCCACAGCGCGCGCGTGGCGATCGTCACCGTCGGTCGCATCCGCTCGCGCGCCACTTCGCGACCCTCAGCGCTCGAATCCGAACTCTGACTGTCCCGCGTGCTGCGCCGGCGCGGGCTGTTCCGGCTGCCGCGATTCCGCGGAGGCCTGCGCAGTCACGCCCGCGACGCTCGCCTGCGGCGCGGGTTCGATCGGCGCGCTTGCGTGACCCACGACGGCGACGTTCGCGCGCGGGCGGGCGCTCGCGCGACGCACGCTACGGGCGCGATCGATCTGCCGGGCGAGCTCCACCTGCCTGGCGCGATCGGCCGGCCGAGCCGGCGCGCCCCGGTGGCGAGGCCGGTCGGCGTCCGCCGAGCCGCGCCACAACACGTGCGTGCGAGCTCCCCGTGAGGAGGCGAGCGAACCGGTGGCCGCGAGCAGACCCGCACCGACGCGGCGGCCGTCACCTGCCGCCGACCGGCTCGCGATCGCCACGAGCGCGCCCACCGCTCCCATCGCCGCCAGCACCATCGTCGCACCGGCGATCCTGTGCAGACGCCGCACCCCTGTTGCGGGCGTCGCGAGCTCCATGTGCTCGCCGTTTGTGGCGCATGTGAAGAACTCCTCTTCGCCGTACACGCGATAGACCTCGCGCGGCGCTCGTCGCAGCAGCGTCATCGCGATGCCTCCGAGCCAAGCACGCGGGCGGCCGGAAGCCGGAGCAGGGAGCTCTCCGGGCTCCGGCCGCTTGCGCGCGGATGGGGATCGCCGTGCCGCCGTCCGTTCAACCGACCGCCGGCGTCCCAGGGAGCGCTTCTATGAGTGGGGGGAGATAGGTTCATAGGGCGTCCCTATCTGCCCTTCCGACGTCCCGCGGGGGAGCGGGACAGCCGTCGCACGAAGACCGACCGACATCAGACGTCCACCTCCTCTGCCATCAGCTCCCGCAGGCGCGCACGCGCGCGCTGGGCGACCTTGCGGTACTTCTCCGCGGACCAGCCGTAGCGCTGGCAGAACTCGCCACTGCCCATCTGCAGTCCCACCTGGCAGGCGAGCACCAGCCGCTGGTCGGGGGTGAGCTCGCTCGCGACCGACCGCACCGCTCGCAGCTGCTGGCGCAGGATCGCCAGCAGCTCCGGTTCAGCCCGCATGTCGATGATCTCGATGTGAGCTTCGTCGAGCGTGCCGAGGGACATGGCCGCCTCGAGCGCCGCCTGCATCGGGCTGCGGCCCGACAGCGCGCGGCGGCGATCGTGGACCCGGGACAGGAAGCGCTGCTCGACTACGTTCGCCAGATGCACCCGGCTCGCGAACCTGGCTCCCTTACGTGCGTAGCTCACCAGCTCGAGCGTGGCCTGGCTGTAGCAGTCCTCGAGATCCTCTCTGCGCAGGCGATGGCGGTGCGCGCGCAGCAGCAGCTCGCGCCTGGCACGCGCCACCAGCGCCACCTCCTCGGCCGGGTCGAGCCCGCGCGCCGAGCGCGCAGCCGCGGGCCAGCGAGCGCCCACAGCTCGTGTTTGCGGCTGCAATCGGGTAGACACATGGGTATGTCGCGCCGGCGCGCCCGCAGGCCCCCCTGCCAATTCCCACAGACCGCCTCGCCGCGCCAAGCAGGAGACGCAGCCGGCGGGGCGCTCGGATGAGCATCACCGACCGCCTGCACGACCTCGACCGCCGCCAGCAGCGGCGCCCGCGTCTGCGCTTCCTCGCCGCCGTGGTCAAGAAGTTCCTCGATGACCAGGGCGGGCAGCTGGCCGCCCTGGTCGCCTACTACGGCTTCGTCTCGCTGTTCCCGCTGCTGCTCGTGCTCGTCACCGTGCTCGGCTTCGTGCTGCAGGGCGACGCCGGCGAGCGCCAGCGGATCCTCGACAGCGCGCTCGGGCAGTTCCCGCTGATCAGCGACCAGCTGAAACTGCAATCGCTCACCGGCAGCAGCATCGGGCTGACGGTCGGCGTGCTCGGCTCGCTGCTCGCCGGCATGGGCGTCACCGGCGCCACCCAGAACGCCTTCAACCGAATGTGGAGCGTGCCCTTCAAGGACCGTCCCAACTTCATCCGCGCCCACCTGCGCGGTCTCGGCATGCTCGCGATCCTGGGGACGCTGTTCATCGTCTCCACCACCGCCGCCGGCTTCGTCGGCTCCGCCAGCCACACCGCGCCGAAGGTGGTCGGGGGGATCGTCGTGGCGTTCTTGTTCAACCTCGCCCTGTTCATGACCGCCTTCAAACTGCTCACCGCCGTCGATGTCACCTGGCGCCAGCTGCTGCCCGGCGTGATCGTCGCGGCCGTCTTCTGGCAGCTGCTGCAGCACCTCGGCGGCCTGTACGTCGACCACGAGCTCAAGCACACGCAACCGCTGTACGGCATCTTCGCGGTCGTGCTCGGCCTGCTCGCCTGGCTGTACCTCGGCGCCCAGCTGACGATCTTCGCCGCCGAGATCAACGTCGTGCGCGTGCGCCGGCTGTGGCCGCGCAGCTTCTTCTCCGACCCGCTGCTGGAGGCCGACAGGCGCGCGCTCACCTCATCGGCCGAGGTCGAGGAGCGGGTGCACAAGCAGAACGTGGACGTCAGCTTCGACGGAGACGACTAGGGCACGAACAGTGCCGTTCAGTCTTCGGGGCAACCGCCGCCATTGCGTGCGCGAATCCGACGCGCGATCGCATGCGAGGCCCGTGACACCAACCGGGCTACGCGTTTGGCTGCAATCTGTTGCCCCGTGGGCAGTTCTTTGAGCACAGCACCAGGCGGCGCTGTCGCTGGCAGCTTGGCAGGTGGGCGCGGTTTGAGCCGGGTGTCAGAGGTTTCGGTCGCCATCGCCATAGGTTAGCCCGCCAGGCTGATGGTCCACAACGCCACCTCGATCGCAAGCAAAACGCAGCTGACTGACAGCCAGCCCGACAGCCGTGCCACCGTACGGTAGTTGGCGTGCAGATGGGGATCGAGCCAACTGCTGGCAGTGCGGTACGCCTCGACAACGTCACGAACATCTTGATCGTCACTCAATGCAAGAAGGTCCTCGCCACCGACCGCGAGGGTGAAATCGTGGGGCAGCAGCACCCAGATGGCGTGCCGGCCATGCCTCGCCCCAGCCCGCGATGCGGCCGGCGACACGAGCCCCCATTCGGGGGCCGAGCATCATTGCATCCCAAAAAAGCTCGCCCCCGCCAGCTTTTTGGCTCTACCACGCCATTTCCGGCATCGCCCAAAAGTACTTGCGCAAGCAACCATCGCGCGCTATACTAACTAAACTTTCGTAAGCTCATATGGAGCGATCACTATGTCACCTGCCTCACAGAAACCCCCAATCCAGACCCCCGATCCGAAGCAGCGCCTGCGGCTGATCCCGCTCGACGACACGGTCGTGTTCCCGAACATGGGGATCACGCTGACCGTCGACGTGGGCGATGACGAGCGCGTCGTGCTCGTGCCGCGTCACGAGAACGAGTTCCTGGAGGTCGGCACCATCGCGGAGGTCTCCGAGCAGGTGCGCCTGCCCGGCGGCGGACGCGCGGTGGCGATCTCAGGCGAGCACCGCGCGCTGATCGGCGCCGCCGAAACCGGCCCCCAAGGCGAGCTGCGCGTGGAGGTCGACGAGCGCCCGGACGAGGTGCCCACCGACAAACGCACGCGCGAGCTCGAGCGTGAGTACCGCGCGACGGTCGAGGAGATCCTCGAGCTGCGCGGCGACGACGGACGCATCTCCGCGTTCCTGCGCGCTATCGCCGAGCCCGGCGCGCTGGCGGACTCCGCCGGCTACTCCCCCAACATCTCCTACGAGCAGAAGGTCGAGCTGCTGCGCACGATCGACGTGACCGAGCGCCTGGAGCTGGCCGTCAAGCTGCAACGTGAGAGCCTGGCCGAGCTACAGGTGCGCAGGCGCATCCGCGAGGACGTGCAGGAGGGCGCCGAGAAGCAGCAGCGCGAGTACTTCCTGCGCAAGCAGATGGACTCCATCCGCAAGGAGCTGGGCGAGGACGACGCGTCGGTCGCGGACGAGTACCGCACCAAGATCGAGGACGCCGACATGCCCGAGCCCGTCAAGGAGCAGGCGCTGAAGGAGCTCGCGCGCCTGGAGCGCATGGGCGAGCAGACCGGCGAGTCGAGCATGATCCGCACGTACCTGGACTGGCTGATAGCGGTGCCGTGGGGCAAGCGCTCTGAGGAGCACCTGGACCCGGTGGGCGCACGCGAGGTGCTCGACGCCGATCACGCTGGGCTGGAGGACGTCAAGGACCGCGTCACCGAGTACCTGGCCGTGCGCAAGCTGCGCCAGGACCGCGGCATCGAGGCTGACCCCAAGTCGGGCGCCATCCTCACGCTGATCGGGCCTCCGGGCACCGGCAAGACGTCGATCGGCGAGTCCATCGCGCGTGCCACCGGACGCGAGTTCGTGCGCATGTCGCTCGGCGGCGTGCGTGACGAGGCCGAGATCCGCGGGCACCGGCGCACGTACATCGGCGCGCTCCCCGGCCGCCTGGTCAGGGCGCTCAGGGACGCCGGCACGATGAACCCGGTGATCCTGCTCGACGAGGTCGACAAGGTCGGCGCGGACTGGCGCGGAGACCCCTCCGCGGCGCTGCTCGAGGTCCTGGACCCCGCGCAGAACCACTCCTTCCGCGACCACTACCTCGACGTCGAGCTCGATCTCAGCCAGGTGATGTTCCTGGCGACCGCGAACGTCGCCGACACGATCCCCGGGCCGCTGCTCGACCGCATGGAGGTGATCAGCTTCGACGGCTACACCTCCGAGGAGAAGCTCGCCATCGCCAAGGGCTACCTGTGGCCGCGCCAGCGCGACCGCAACGGGCTGCGCGAGGACGAGGTGGAGATCTCCGACGAGGTGCTGCGCACGATCATCTCCGACTACACGCGCGAGGCCGGCGTACGCAGCCTCGAGCGCAACCTCGGGACGGTGCTGCGCAAGACAGCCACCCAGATCGCCTCCGGCAAGGCCGACGCACCCGTGAAGATCGACCTGGAGATCGTGCGCGACGCGCTCGGCCGCCAGAAGTTCTTCCAGGAGTCCGCCGCGCGGACGGCCACGCCCGGCGTGGCCACCGGCCTGGCGGTCACGGGCGCCGGCGGAGACGTGCTGTTCGTCGAGGCCACCGCCATGAAGGGCGGCAGCTCCGGCGCCAACAGCCTCGTGCTGACCGGCCAGCTGGGCGACGTCATGAAGGAGTCGGCGAGGATCGCGCTGTCATACGTGCGCGGACACGCCGAGGAGCTCGGCATCGACGAGCACGCGTTCGAGAACAGGGAGTTCCACGTGCACGTGCCCGCCGGCGCGATCCCCAAGGACGGGCCGAGCGCAGGTGTGACGATGGTCACAGCGCTCGCGTCGCTGCTGTCAGGACGCCCGGTCAAGCACACGGTGGGCATGACCGGCGAGGTCACGCTGCAGGGCCGCGTGCTGCCGATCGGCGGGCTCAAGCAGAAGGCGCTCGCCGCGCACGCAGCCGGGCTGACCGACGTGATCCTGCCCGAGCGCAACCGCGGCGACCTCGACGACATCCCCGAGGAGGTCCGTGAGCAGATGACCTTCCACCCGGTGATGACCGTCCAGGAGGTCCTCGACCGCGCACTGGAGCCAGCACGCGATGTCGCGCACGCGTAGATGTGAGCCGGTCCCCGTGGAGGTCCGCCAGACGGCGGACCTCCTCGAGCGGCGCTGGCAGCTGTCGATCATCTACGCCGCGCTCACCGGCGCGCTGCGCTTCAGCGAGTTCGCCGACGCCGTCGCCGGCATCTCCCCGCGGATGCTCTCGGAGCGCCTGCGCGACCTGGAGGGAGCCGGCCTTGTGCAGCGCACCGTCATCCCCTCCAGCCCGCCCACCGTCGAGTACCGGCTGACCGACAAGGGGCGCCGGCTCGGGCCGATCGTCGAGGCCATGCGCAACTACGCGCGCGAGCCCGCTTAGCTCAGACGGCGGCAGGCACGTCCACCCGCGGGTTGCGAATGCCGACCACGCCCGCCACGCCGCCGATTGCCACGAGCGCCGCGGCGATCGCCATGCCCAGATGGAAGCTGTGCAGCGATGCCTGCTCGGCCGCCGCTCGCAGCGCGTGGGCCTGCGCCGCCGGCAGGCCGCTCACGTCGGGACGGCCGAGAGGCAGCCGCTTGGCTGCGCGCACCGCCATGCGGGCTCCCGCGCCCAGCGCCGTGCCGACCAGTCGGCTGTCCAAGGCCCCGGCGAAAGCTGAGGAGATCACGGCGCCGACCGCCGCCGTACCGAGCAGGCCCGCGACGCGCGCGACGGCGTTGTTGACGCCGGAGGCGATCCCTGCCTCACGCTCTGAGCCGGCGAGCACGGCGGCGGTGAGCGGCGCGACGGTCATGGACAGGCCGAGCGCGAACACGATCACCGCGGGGAATACTTCAGAGAGGTAGTGGGCGTCGACGCCGGTGCGCTGGAACAGCAGCAGCCCAACCGCCGCGACGAGCGGCCCGGCGCCCATGAACAGGCGCGGCCCGAGGCGGTCGGCGAGCATGCCGAACCGGCGCGAGAACGCGAACATGACGAGCGTGACGGGCAGCGTGGCGAGTCCGCTCTGCAGCGGCGTGTAGCCGCCGATCTGCTGTAGGAACAGCACGAGGAAGAAGATCGTGATGGAGAGGCCCGCATACATGGAGAACGTCTCGACATTGCCGGCCGCGAAGTTGCGCCGGCGAAACAGGCCGAGCGGCAGCATCGGTTCACGCGTGCGCGACTCGAACGCCAGGAACGCCGCGAACAGCACGAGCCCAGCGAGCAATGGCGCCGTGACAGCGGGGCTCGACCAGCCCAGACGCGGCTGCTCGATGAGCGCGAACACGGGGCCGCCGAGGCCGAGCGTGCAGAGCACGGCGCCGGGTAGATCGACGCGTCTGGCGCCGGGCGCGCGCGGGGGTCGTCGCGGGATCACCGCGAGGATCAGCATCAGGCAGACGGCGACGAGCGGCAGGTTGATGAGGAAGATGACGCGCCAGGAGGTGAGCGCCAGCAACTCGCCGCCGGCGAGCGGGCCGAGCACGGTGGCGATCCCGCCCCACGCGGTCCAGCTTCCGATCGCCTGACCGCGCTCGTCGGCGGGGAAGGTGTTGACGATCACGGCGAGCGAGCTCGGCACGAGCAGCGCGCCGGCGACGCCCTGCACGGCGCGCGCGGCGACGAGTGCGAAGATCGACGGCGCGAGCGCGCACGCGAGCGAGGCGACGCCGAAGCCGGCGACGCCGATCGCGAAGACCTCGCGCTCGCCGAACAGGTCGCCGAGCGAGCCGCCGATGAGGATGAGCGAGCCAAGCGTGAGCAGGTAGCCGTTGACGACCCACTGCTGTGCGGCGAGCCCGCCGCCGAGCACGCGTTGGATGGTCGGCAGCGCGACATTGACGACGGACCCGTCGAGCAGCACGATCCCGCTGCCGAGGATGCACGCGACGAGCGTCAGGCGCTTGACCCGTGCGAGCTCGCCCGGGGAGACCGCCGGTCTCACCGGGCGCATGGGGGCGTTCCGCCTGGTCGTTCGCGTTCCGTCACTCCCCCCACGGCGGCCGTACAACTACCGCTATACGGCACTCGTCACGGGATTTCGCCACCGGCCGAGTCCGCCCGCCTGGTGCTCGTCGCGGGGATGCCGCCGCCGGCCGACTCCACGCGCGTGAGCGCCGAGCGATCCACCTGCGCGATCTCCGTGTAGCCGCTGAGCGCGAGCGTCAGGTCCAGCTCGGCCAGCAGGCAGCGCAGCACGTACTCCACGCCCGCTTGCCCGCCGAGCGCCAGACCCCACACGTACGGGCGCCCGAGGCACACCGCGTCGGCGCCCAGCGCGAGCGCCTTGAACACGTCCGCGCCCGTGCGGATGCCGCTGTCGAACAGCACCGGGAAGCGATCGCCCACGGCGTCGCGAACCCCGGGCAGGGCGTCGAGCGCGCCGATCGCGCCGTCGACCTGGCGCCCGCCGTGGTTGGAGACGATCACGCCGTCGACGCCCGCCGCAATGGCACGGCGCGCGTCGTCGGCGTGGAGAATCCCCTTGAGCACGATCGGCAGCGCTGTCTGCTCGCGCAGCCACGCGAGGTCCTCCCAGCTGACCGTGGGGTTGGAGAACTGGTAGACCCAGTGCCCGATCGCCGCCCCGGGGTCCTCCTCGGGCGTGCGCTCGAGCGCCGCGCGGAAGACGGGGTCGCTGAAGTAGTTGGCGACGCCCTCGCCTTTGAGGAACGGCAGGTAGGCATGCTGCAGATCGCGCGGGCGCCAGCCGAGCATCCAGGTGTCGAGCGTGAGCACGATCGCGGCGTACCCGGCGGCGCCGGCGCGGCTCACGAAGCTCGCCGCCAGCTCGTGGTCCTTTGGCCAGTACAGCTGGTACCAGCGGCTGGCCGGGTGGGTTGGCTCCATAGCGGCGGCCACCTCCTCGATCGCGTGCGAGGCGGCGGTGCTGAGGATGAACGGCAGGCCGTGCGCCGCCGCCGCGCGAGCGGCGGCGAGCTCCGCGTCAGGGTGGACGATGGACTGCACGCCGACCGGCGCGAGCAGCACCGGCGCGGGCATCGCGGTGCCGAGCAGCGACGTGCTGAGATCGCGCTCAGAGACGTCGCGCAGCATCCGCGGCACGATCTGCCAGCGCTCGAACGCCGCCAGGTTGGCGCGCATCGTCAGCTCCGAGCCGGCGCCACCGGCGACATAGCCGAACGCCTCCGCGCTCAGCCGCTGGCGCGCGGCCTCCTGCAGCTCCGCCGCCGCCAGCGCCAGCGGCGGCGTCTCACCGGAGAGCCCGCCGGCGTAGATCTCGTACTGGAAGTCCGCGAACGCCATTTCCTTGGGAATCCTTTCACTACGCGTGCTTTCGTGAGAGGTCCTGATGAAAACCGCCAACCGGACCATGACGCGCAGGCAGCTGCTGCGCTCCGCTGGCGTCGCAGCGACGGGGCTGACGCTCACGGGCGCCGTGGGTGAGCTCCTCGCCGGCGCCGTCACCTCCTCGCGGAGCGCCGCCGCGGCGGCGGCGGCCACGCCGCCCGCGCCGCCCGCGTGGCACACCCGTCCAGACCTGCGCATCCCCGTGCTGACGGTCACCCATCGTGAGCAGGGCGTCTCCACCGATCCGATCTTCATGGCGCCGTACAACTCCCCCACCGGCCAGGTGGGGGCGGTGATCGCCGATAACGACGGCGAGGCGGTCTGGGAGAACCCGGTGGCCGGCAAGGTGACGACCAACTTCCGCGTGCAGCGCTATCGCGGCAGCCCGGTGCTCACGTGGTGGGAGGGAAGCATCGAACTCGGCCACGGCGTCGGCGAATACGTGATCGCCGACGCCAGCTACCAGACGATTCGCCGTGTGCAGGCGGCGGGCGGCCTGCGTGGCGACCTGCACGAGTTCGTCATCACACCGCGCAACACGGCGCTGCTCACCAGCTACGTGGTCACGACGGCCGATCTGACGTCCGTCGGCGGCTCACGCGACGGCAGCATCCAGGACGCGATCTTCCAGGAGATCGACCTCGCCAGCGGCAGGCTGCTGCTCGAGTGGCACAGCCTCGAGCACGTCCCGCTGGAGGATTCCTACGCGGGCGTGACGGCGGACTGGGACTTCTTTCACATCAACTCCGTGGACGTCGACGGCGACGGCAACCTGATCGTCTCCTCGCGCAGCATGCACACCGTGTACAAGATCGACAAAGCGGGCACGATCCTGTGGCGCCTGGGCGGCAAGCACAGCGACTTCGACATGGGCGCGGGCGCCACGTTCGCGTGGCAGCACGACGCCCGCCGCCGGCCCGACGGGACGCTGACGGTGTTCGACAACGGCGCCACGCCGGCGGTCGAGCCGCTCTCGCGCGGGCTGATCCTCGACGTCGACGAGCGGGCGATGACGGCGACGCTGCTGCGCCAGTACACCCACCCGGGGATCCTGTCGGGCAGCCAGGGCAGTATGCAGGTGCTGCCCAACGGCAACGTGTTCGTGGGCTGGGGGGAAGTGCCGCGCGTGTCGGAGTTCCACCACTCCGGGCACATCGTCTTCGACGCGGTGCTGGGCGAGAAGTACGAGTCCTACAGGGCCTTCCGCCTGCCGTGGACGGGCCGGCCGGCGGACGCCCCCGCGATCGCCCTGACCGGCGCAGGGCGCAACACGACCGCCTACGCCAGCTGGAACGGCGCGACCGAGGTGCATGCATGGCAGCTGCTGGCGGGCGAGCAGAGCGGCGCCCTGAGCCCCGTCGCCAGCACACGCGCGCGCGGCTTCGAGAGCGCGCTGGGCGTGCCGGCGAGCGGCTCGCTGGTGGCCGTGCGCGCGCTCGACCGCGCGGGCGCGGTCCTGGGACAGTCGCGGACGCTCACGCGGGCGTAGCCGGCACGGCGCACACGCCGTTGCCGATCACAGCGGCCGGCGCCGCGCATACGCCGTTGCGCCCGCCGCGCTTGGCTTCGTAGAGGGCCGCGTCGGCCTGCGCGCACACGCTCTTGTAGTCGAACGCGCACGCGCGCTCGGACGCGCTCACGCCGAAGCTCATGGTCACGTGCAGGCCGCCGCCGACGGTGTCCGCCTCCACGCCGCGACGCAGCCGCTCGGCCATCGCGGCGGTCTGCTCGAGGTCGGCGCCGGGCAGCAGTGCGAGGAACTCCTCGCCGCCGATCCGGTAGGCGAGGTCGAACGCCCGCAGCTGCTTGCGCAGCAGGTACGCGACGTCCTGCAGCACGGCGTCGCCGGTCGCGTGCCCGTGCGTGTCGTTGACCTGCTTGAAGTGATCGAGGTCGCCAACGATCAGCCCCACGGGCTCGCCGGTGCGCTGCGACTGGTGCGCGAGCTCGACCGTGCGGTCGGCCAGCGAGTTGCGGTTGAGCATGCCCGTCAGCGGGTCGATGACGGCCTCGCTGCGGTGCTCGACGTCGGACTTCATCAGCGCGGTCGAGAAGCTCGCCACGGCGACCGTCAGCGCCAGCGGCATGATCAGCAGCGGCGGGTCCGCGATCACCGCGCCGGCGTTCACGCCGAACGCCACCGCGAGCATCATCGCGACCGTGACCGCCACGCCGGCGATCACGCCGCGCGTGGAGAAGCGGGTGCTGAGCGTGACGATCGGGATCGCCGCCCAGGCCATCGCCGGGGAGCGCGGGCCGCCGGTCAGCGCTACGCTCATCTCGATCATCAGCTGCGATCCGGTCCACGCGGCGAACAGCATGTACTCCGGGTTCCTGACGCGCTCGACCACCACTTCCGCGACCCGGAAGAACACGCCCGCGACGGCCAGCGGGATGATCGTCCACCACCCCAGCCACGGCCCGCAGATCAGCAGCGCCGCGGCGATGACCGCGAACGAGCGCCTGCGCACGGGCCCGATGTGGCGGTCCATGTCGAGCATCCGCTCGCGGTCCATGCCGTCGCCGATCAGCCATGAGGACGGAGCGCTGTCCGCGCTGGCGAGCGCCGGCCCGAAGCCAGGGCGCTCCCTCGCCTTCGGGCGTGTGCGCGCGCCCGGCATGCGGCCGGCGTGTCGGGCAAGGGTCGGAGCGGCTGCGTCTGCCATGTGACGGCCTATCGGCGCGCCCGTGGACAGCCAGAAACACTCGTCGAAGATATCGACAGATTGTCAGTCGAGCACGAGCTCGGCGGCGGCGCGCAGCGTGGCGGCGTCGCCGGTGACGAGCAGCGTGGTGACGACCGATTCGCGCCACTTGTGGAGATCGTCGCGGATCTTCTCGCGCGGCCCGATCAGCGAGAGCTCTTCGATCAGCTTCGTCGGGATCTTGGCCCCCGCCTCGTCCTTCTTGCCGCTCAGGTACAGCTCCTGTATCTCCTGCACCTCGCGCTCGTAGCCCATGCGGATGGGGACGTTGGCGTGGAAGTTGGCGCCCTTGGCGCCCATGCCGCCGAAGTACAGCGCGTAGAACGGTCGCAGCGCATCCGCAGTGCCCTCGACGTCGTCGGTGACGATCAGCGGCACGGTGGCGCACACCTCGAAGTCGGCGGCGCTGCGTCGGGATCGACCCCCACCCTCCCCCCGCCGCGCGAAGCCCTCCTCCAAGGACGGCCGGTAGAGCTCGTCGTAGACGGCCGGGGAGAACAGCATCGCCAGCCAGCCGTCGCACAGCTCGGCGCACAGAGCGATGTTCTTGGGGCCCTCAGCGCCGAGGTAGATGGGGATGTCCTCGCGCAGCGGGTGGATGGACGCCTTCAGCGACTTCGCCAGCCCGGTGCCGTCGGGCAGCGGCAGCGGGTAGTGCGGGCCGGGCGCCGTGAGCGGCCCCTTGCGCGCCCAGATGTCGCGCAGGATCGCGATGTACTCACGCGTGCGCGCGAGCGGTTTGGCGAACGGCATCCCGTACCAGCCCTCGACGACCTGCGGCCCGGACACGCCGAGGCCGAGGATGAAGCGCCCGTTGGACAAGTGGTCCATCGTCATGGCGGCCATCGCGGTGGCTGCCGGCTGGCGCGCTGACATCTGCACGATCGCCGTCCCCAGCTTGATGCGCTCGGTCGAGGCGCCCCACCACGCCAACGGCGTCAGGCAGTCCGAGCCGTACGCCTCGGCGGTCCAGATCGAGTCGAACCCCAGCCGCTCGGCCTCCGCGACCGCCTCGAGCGCGCCTGGTGGCGGCCCGCCGGCCCAGTAGCCCGTGTTCAACCCCAGCTTCAGCTCCCCAGCCATGCCCGCGAGCCTACCGCTTGTGCTTCGCCGGCGCGTGGTGTCTCACCATGGCTATACACCACACACGAGACAACTGCGAAACTCGCTCTGCCGCTCTGTAGAGCCAAGTTTTGAGCGTTGCGTTGGGACGATCCCTCAAGATCGAGAGTCGTTTACCCCAGAGGGCTGCTTTACGGCGAAACGAACTGCGAAAGTCGCTAGGTCTGGCCTTCGAAGACAGCTTGCAGCCCTTCAAGCTGTTTCTTTGTGCCTGTAGCAACGAAGTCCTGGAACTCGCAGAACAGGAAGCTGCACTCGACAAAACTGGTGGTGTCCGGAGGCAGTTCGGCTACGTCCGGTATCTCGACAAATGAGCGCTCGAACATCCCGAGCCATCTCGATCCATCGACTTTGCAGCCCGCCAGGAGGGCAGGCGAAGGTCCGACCATTTCGCATCGCTCGAAGGTCCGTCGGTAGACCATGGGCGGCAGGTCCATCAAACACACCCTTTGTCCGACGAACCGATCTGGAAGGGGGCGTCCGACCTCCATCGAGGGCGTCTTGCGTACGACATGCCACGGGAACCGCGACCACTCGTTGAGCCATAGCAAGACTCCCGAGATGATGAAGAGCGCTCCAAGCGGCCAAAACGCGAGCAGCAGGCCGATGCCAACGACGACCAGCGCGGGCGGACCACCATTTGCCTTTAGCCATTCGCGCACGACGTGAGTCTAATCCGCTGTGCTGACGAAGTGCCATACCAGGCCCTTCAAGACTGTCCTCGGCGGACAGTCATAAGTAGAAGCCCCGGCTGGGTGGTAGCCCGAGCCGGGGCAGACGTGCTGATGGCGAAATTGGCAGACGCACCGGGCTTTCACCCCGGCGGTGCTTAGCACCATGCAGGTCCGAACCCTGCTCAGCACATCATGTTTGTCGCAGGTTATCCAACAGATCGAGGAGGAATCACAGCCTCCGCGTCGAACAACGCAGCAAATCTAAAAAGCGGTCCCCGCGCAGTTGTAGCTGCCGGGGACCAGGATCACGGAGGTACAAGCTCCATGACCGCTGCAAGTGTAGCGCTCCGCTGTGCGGAGACAATCTCAGTCATTCTCGACTCTGTTGAGATCACCGATCTCATAGAGCAAATAGAGTTTCTTCGCTGGACCGGAAGGCCCGGCTACTCAACGAGAACTCTGATGGGAGTCGTTCTCACGAAGTCTCTCTACGCGATTCCGACATGGACTCGCACGTTGGCGCTCGTGAAGGATCATGTTGGCCTGCGTGCCGCCATCGGATGTGAGAAAGACCAAGATGTACCCAGCATCGACGCCGTATACAGATTCACCAAGAAGTTGTGCTTGTACGAGGGCCAGCGTCAGGAGTGCATCGACTCGGTGTTGCAAGAACTGAACAGGAAGAGCCCTGACCTCGGAAAGAACATCGCAATCGACGCTTCGGATATCCCAGCCTACGCCAAAGATGGATCTGATCCTGACGCAAGTTGGGGGCACCGATCGGCGGTTTCTAATCGCCCTAGCGGAACGTTCCTCGGCTACAAGCTGCATATGGCCGTGGATACCGCAACGGAGTTGCCTCTGGCCTGGAAGATCGAGACTGCTCGCACGCATGAATCTAAGCTTGTTGCGTCTCTGCTGGACGAACTCCACGAGCGCGGGATCAACCCCAGAACATGCGCCATGGACCGTGGCTACGATAGCGCTGGGGTGCATTTCGACTGCGTGATGCGAGGGATCGATCCTGTGATCCCGCTGCGACGGACGCCTGATGTCAAGCGCGGAGAGGATGGACCGCCTGACTGCGAGCACGGCGTATGGAGGTTCGCTGGAGCAGATCGCAAGCGACGCGCTGCCAAGTGGCGCTGCCCGACCGGCGAGTGCGAGCCCACGAGCATCTGGCTCAAGGCGAACCGACTGAAACCTCTCATCCCCCGAGACACGGAGCGCTGGAAGAAGCTTTACTGCAAAAGGGGTGCCGTGGAGCGTGAGTTCGGACGACTCAAGAACGAATGGGGACTCACTCCACTGCGCGTCAGGAGCATCGAGCGAGTAAGGCTCCACGCCGACCTGACGATCCTTACGAAGCTCGCGTACGAGTTGGTGAAGGCTCGTCAATCACAGGAATCGAAAAGGTGCCTTGATATCATGCCCATCAGCGGAGAGGTCGGATTTGGCTGACCCTCCACTGATGGGCTCAACGTAGGCGTGATGCTGGCTGTGAGAAGTTGGCGTTGGCGGTGCAATTCTCGCCTGAGTCCATTAGAAGTGGTTATTCTACGACAGTCGGTTTGCCGGTTTCTTCTTCCTGGCCCTGTTGCTGCCGGGCTTTATTTTCAGCTTCGGAGCGTTCTTCTTCGGGCGTCTCTTTGAGAGGGCCTTTGCATTCTTCGGAGGTCTTACCCGATTCGTAGCAGACCTTTTCCTCGACCCGGCGAATCGAATGTTCCCCGCCCTCGTTTTCGGCTTCATTCACCTTTTGCTGGGCATCCGCTTCTTGTTCTTTGTTGCGCCGTTCGAGTTCCAAGCTCTTGTTGTGAGCGGTTTCTTCTTCTGGCGTATGTTCACGTTCGCCTGATCTGGTTTCCCCAAAGTTGGGATCGCCTGCCCGCACACATTGATGGGACAGGCTGGAGCGAACGTCGCCCGCTCCGCAAGGAGCCCCAGTCCCATCCTTGCTACTACTCCCGCAACCGGCCACGCCCCCGATCAGGGCAAGCACCAGCGCAAACGTTGTTAGCCGCCTCATGGGCCGGTCTATCGGCTCGGTTAGAAAGGACCTTGCTTATGGCTAATCAGCCATAGACGTATGGCCGATTGGCCTCAAGGCTCCAAGCATGGAGCCTTTGGAAGTCTTCGCCGCCAACGTTCGCCGCCTGCGCAAAGAGCGCGGCCTGACTCAGGAGCGCCTTGCGGAGCTATCGAACCTGCATATGACGGACATCGCGAGGATCGAGACTCAAGGCCGTGATCCTGGCGTCAAGGTCATCGTGAAGATCGCCTGCGGGCTTGGCTGTCCGGCCAGCGAGCTATTCGAGGGCGTTGAGCATCGCCCTACCGACTGAGCCGCACCGCCAAGCTAGAATGCTGCTTGCACGGATAGCTCAGTGGTAGAGCGGGGGTCCTGACAAGCCTCGCGTCGCCGGTTCAACTCCGGCTCCGTCTTCAGAAGGCCCCCGGCTGCTCAATAGCGCCGGGGTCTTCTCATTTCAGGGGTTTCGCAGTTCCTTTCGCCGAACCCTCACACAACAGCAGCCGCAGACTCACCAAATCACACCCCCGTGTGTTCGAGTGTCCAGCCATGGCTATACACCATCCGCAGAAGCACTCCCACACCCCAGAGGCGCTACCTACCGCTCGACGAGCGCGAGTGTGAAGCCGTCGTAGCCCTTGGCGCCGACCGTCTGGATCGTGGTGGCGGTGAATCGATGCCCATCCACCCCGGCGGCGAGCAGCTCGTGGAAGCGGCGCATGCCGAGGGCTCGTGGATCCTGCGTGGCGGGGTCGGCGATCGCGCCGTCACGCACGACGTTGTCGGTGACGATCACACCGCCGGGACGCACGAGTTCGAGCGCCAGCTGGAAGTACTCGGGCGTGCTCTCCTTGTCGGCGTCGATGAACACCAGGTCGAAGGGACCGGCGCCGGCGGCGAGGAGCGCACGCAGGCTGTCGAGCGCGGGCCCGACCTGTATTTTTATGAGGCCGGCGAGGCCGGCCCGCTCGACGTTGGCGGCTGCGACCTCGGCGTAGCGAGGATTCAGCTCGAGCGTGATCAGGCGGCCGTCGTCGGGGAGCGCGCGGGCGAGCCAGATCGTGCTGTAGCCGCCGAGCGTGCCCAGCTCGAGGATGCTGCGCGCGCCGTGGATGCGCGCGAGCAGGTGCAGCAGCTTGCCCTGGGCGGGCGTGAGCGCGATCTGCGGCAGGCCGGCGGCGGCGCTCGCGTGCAGCGCGGCATCGAGCGCGGGGTCCTCGCCGATGAGCTTCTCGTCTATGTAGCCGTCGACGGCGCTCCACAGCTCTTGGCTCATCGACCTACCCTACCTGCTGCTCTGCGCTCATCAGCGCGAGCGGCACGGCCAGGCCGGCGGAGCGGCGCACGGTGGCGATTCGCCGGCCGGCCTGCACGGCGGCTCTGGCGGGGCTGACGTGGCCGGCGAGCCGCTCGACGGTGCTGTCGAGGTCGGCGACGACGAGCGCGATGCCCCAGAAGCGAGCCGGGTGATCGCGCCCGCCGGCGCGCTGTCCCTCCGGGGACGATGCGACCATCGGCTCGGGCTCCTGGATCAGCTCGAGGATCTCGCGGCCGAGCCGGAAGAAGGCCTGGCGCGGCGCGCCCGCGGGGGTCGGCTCCTCGCGCACCCGGCGCAGGTCGAGCCCGGCGGCCTGCAGCGAGGCGACGCTGCGGTCGAGGTCGGGCGAGGCGGCGACGAGGTGGTCGATCGAGACCACGCCGTTGGGATGGACCGTTGCGGGCGGGGAGATGGGCGCGTACGAGAGCGTCGTGGGCAGGCCGTCGAGCTCCCCCTCCGGGGACAATGCGCCGCTGGCGAGGTCGCGCAGCGACCAGCCGACGATGCCGGGCTGGCCGGGGTCGGCCGGAGGCTCGCTGAAGCGCAGTCGCACGGTGCCGATCTGGCAGCTGTCCTCGGCGACGTCGAAGCCCAGCGCCTCCCAGCGGGCGGGCTCGTCGGCGAGCGTGAGCTGATCGATGGTGGGTGCGGGCATGGCTTGCGTCTCGGGCGCCCGCCGCGCGCCGCTCCGGCCGCGTTTTCCGGGAGAGCGGGCGCGAGGGCGCTAAAACGATCGAGGTGAACGGTACACCCCAACTGAGCGACCGCCGGCGGCTGACGATCCTGGCGATCTGCTGCATGAGCCTGCTGATCGTGGCGATGGACAACACGATCGTGAACGTGGCGCTGCCGTCGATACGCCGCGACCTGCACGCGTCTCTGTCGGGGCTGCAGTGGACGATCGACGCGTACGTGATCGTGCTGGCGAGCCTGCTGCTGCTGTCCGGCTCGACGGCCGACCGCCTGGGGCGGCGGCGCACGTTCCAGGCGGGCCTGCTGCTGTTCGTCACCGGCTCGCTGCTGTGCAGCCTCGCCCCCACGCTCGGCTGGCTGATCGCGGCGCGCGCGCTGCAGGGCATCGGCGGCTCGATGCTCAACCCGGTGGCGATGTCGATCATCACGAACGTGTTCACCGACCCGCGCGAGCGCGCCCGTGCGATCGGCGCGTGGGGCGCGGTGGTGGGCATCAGCCTCGCGCTCGGCCCGATCGTGGGCGGCGCGCTGACGCAGACGGTGGGCTGGCGCGCGATCTTCTGGATCAACGTGCCGATCGGCCTGGCGGCGGTGGTGCTGACGGCGCTGTTCGTGCCGGAGTCGCGCGCGCCGCGCGCGCGTCGCGTCGACCCGGTCGGCCAGGTGCTGGTGATCGTGGCGCTGGCGTCGCTGAGCTACGCGATCATCGAGGCGCCGAGCGCCGGCTGGTCCTCGGCGCAGACGATCGCCACGTTCGCGCTGACGGCGCTGGCGCTGGCGGGGCTGGTGGTGTACGAGCCACGCCGGCGTGACCCGCTGATCGAGCTGCGCTTCTTCCGCAGCGCGCCGTTCTCCGGGGCGACGTTGATCGCGATCAGCGCGTTCGCGGCGTTCAGCGGGTTCCTGTTCCTGAACACCCTGTACCTGCAGGACGTGCGCGGCTACTCGGCGCTGCAGGCGGGACTGTGCACGCTGCCGATGGCGGCGGCGGCGCTCGCGTGCAGCCCGCTGTCGGCGCGCGTGCTCGGCAGCCGCGGGCCGCGCCTGCCGCTGTTCGCGGCCGGGGGCTGCATGCTGGTGAGCGCGCTGGTGCTGACGACGCTGACGCCGTCGACGCCGCTGGCGCTGCTGCTGGGCGTGTACGCGGTCTTCGGTATCGGCTTCGGCAGCGTCAACCCGCCGATCACCTACACGGCCGTGTCCGGCATGCCCAACAACCAGGCGGGCGTGGCGGCGGCGGTGGCCTCGACCAGCCGCCAGATCGGGCAGGCGCTGGGCGTCGCGGTGACGGGCTCGATCCTTGGCTCGGCGGCGGCGAGCGACATCAGGACGCATCTCACCCCGGCGAGCCATCCGGCGTGGTGGCTGATCGCCGGCTGCGCCGCGCTGGTGCTGGCGCTGGGCGCCGCCTCGACCGGGCGCTGGGCGCAGCGCACGGCGCACCGCTGCGCTGAGACCTTGACGGAGGAGAGCGCGTCGGAGCCGCTGATCGCGGCGTGAGGCGATTGCCATACGCTGTGTATGAGATGCCCGGCACCGGCCCACCGCGACTGACCCGCCGCGACCGCGACAACCCGCCGCGGCTTTCGGGCCAACACCACGGAGAGCCCCCGCGCGAGCCCGAGGCGAGTCTGTCGGCTCCGTCGCAGCCCCCCGAGAAGGCGCCCGGCGAGCCGGACTCGCGCAGGCGCGGGTGGGTGCTGTTCGGCGTGCGCTACGTGCTGCCGGTGGTGGTGACGATCGGCGGGCTGGTGATCATGGCGATGGGCAGTGAAAACGATCTGGAGGGTGGCGCGAGCATCGTCAGCGCGGGGCTGGCGATCTACTTCGTCAACTGGCTGTTTCGCATCGGAGCGGCCGGCGATCGCGAGCGCGACACCGAGCACGACGCGCGCGAGTACTTCACCCGCCACGGGCGCTGGCCCAGCTGAGCGGGCCGCCGTGCGGCCCTGTTTCGGGGTCGCGAGGGTCGTTGCGCCGGCGCGGGCGCCTGTGACAGTTGAGCACCGAAGCGGCCGCTAGTTTCTCCATCCGTCGAAGGCGATCGCGTGGCGACGGCGGGAGAATCCCGTGGTGAGCTCCGGGGTGCAGACACCGCCGATCGGCGAGTACCGCCCGCAGGCGCCGTTCTTGGACGAGCTGTTCGAGCCCGACGGCACACCGCGCGGGACGGCGCGCGCCTTGGTGGAGGAGCTCACCCGGCTCGGGCCGGAGGGGCTGATCGAAGCGGGTCGGCGGCGCGACGCGATATTCATGCAGCAGGGGATCACGTTCGAGACCAGCGGCGGCGGCGGGCCGACGCACGAACGGCCGTTTCCGCTGGACCTCGTTCCACGCGTGCTCAGCGGGGAGGAATGGCGCGAGATCAAGCGCGGCCTCGCGCAGCGCATCCGCGCGCTGAACCACTTCGTGGACGACGTCTACCACGCGCGCGAGATCGTGCGCGAGGGCCTGGTGCCGTGGCGCCTGGTGGCCTCGTGCCCGCACTTCGCGCGCGCGGTGCACGGCATCCGCCCGCCGGGCGGCGTGTATACGCACGTGGCCGGATGCGACCTGGTGCGCCACAGCGACGGCACGTGGAAGGTGATCGAGGACAACGTGCGCATCCCCTCGGGCATCTCCTACGTGCTGGAGAACCGCGCGGCGATGGCGCGCCTGGTGCCGGAGCTGTTCGCGTCATACCGCGTGCGCCCGGTGGACCACTACCCGCAGCTGCTGCTGAGCGCGCTGCGCTCGGTGGCGCCGTCGGCGGAGAGCGAGGCGACGGTCGTGGTGTGGACGCCGGGGCCGGCCAACCCGGCGTACTTCGAGCACGCGTTCCTGGCCCGCCAGATGGGGGTCGAGCTGGTCGAGGCCTCCGACCTGGTGGTGCGCGACGACGTCCTGTACATGCGCACCACGCGCGGCCTGGAGCGCGCGCACGCGGTGTATCGGCGGCTGGACGACGACTTCGTCGATCCGCTGGAGTTCCGCGGGGACTCGCTGCTGGGTGTCCCCGGGCTGGTGCGCGCCTACCGCGCGGGCAGCGTGGCGATCGCCAACGCGTTCGGCACGGGGGTCGCCGACGACAAGGCGATCTACTGCTTCGTGCCGGAGATGATCAAGTTCTACCTGGGCGAGGAGCCGATTCTGGAGAACGTCAAGACCTACCTGCTGTCTGAGCCGGAAGTACTGGAGCACGTGCTCGCGCACCTCGATCAGCTGGTCGTCAAGCCGACCGGCGAGTCGGGCGGCAAGGGGGTGATGATCGGTCCGCACGCCGACGAGGTCGAACTGCAGCGAATGCGCCGGGTGATCAGCACGCACCCCGACCGCTGGATCGCGCAGGACGTGGTGTGCCTGTCGACGGTGCCGACGGTCGGTCCCGAGGGCCTGCTGGCGCCGCGCCACGTCGACCTGCGTCCGTTCGCGGTGTTCGGCGAGCGCATCGACATCGTGCCCGGAGGGCTGACGCGCGTGGCGCTGGAGGATGGGTCGCTGATCGTCAACTCCTCGCGCGGCGGCGGCTCGAAGGACACGTGGGTGCTCGAGGACGGCGAGGACGCCGACCGCGCGGGCGTGGGCGGTTTTCCGATCGCGGACACCCAGCCGCCGGCGCTGCCCGACCTGCGCTATGGGGCGTGGACCGGCCAGCAGCAGCAACAGCAACAGCAGGAACACCAGCAGCGACAGCGGCGACCGCGCGCCTCGCCGGGCTGATGCTGGCGCGCATCGCGAACGAGCTCTACTGGCTGGGGCGCAACCTGGCGCGGGCGGAGTTCACGGCGCGTGCGGTGGAGGCGGTCTTCCAGGCGGAGCTGCAGAGCACCTCCGAGAGCACGCCAGGTGTGAGCTTCGGCTCGGGCGGGCTGCTGGCGATGTTCGGCGACGTCGATGAGAAGCCCACCCACCCGCGCCCGAGGCAGGCGCTGGGCGGGCATTCGCTGAGCGGGCATGCGCTCGGCCAGCTCACGCTCGACCCTGAGCGCCCTGGATCGATGCTCGCGAGCATCGAGCGTGCGCGCGAGGGCGCGCGTACGGTGCGCGACGTGATCAGCGCGGAGATGTGGGAGGCGATCAACACGACCGCGCTGGGCCTGCGCGGCGGGACTAATTGGGGCCCGCCCACCCGGGCGGGATTCCACTCGCCGGCCCCCGCGGGCCCGACGCTCGCGTCGCAGTACGTCAAGGAACGCACAGCGCTGATCTGGGGTGTGGCCAACCGCTCGATGCTGCGCGACGAGGCCAAGTGCTTCCTGGACGCGGGCGGCCTGATCGAGATCTCGGACATGGTGCTGCGCATGCTGCGCGTAGCGCTGCCGACCACCACCTCCGGCGGCGGCGCCCGCGACTCGGCGCCGGCGGACGGACACGCGCTGATTCTGCTGCAGGCGGTGGGCGGCTTTCACGCCTACCTGCGCGCGGTCACGGCTCCTCCCAACGCGCGCCCGGTGGCCCGCTTCCTGCTGTTCGAGCGCGCCTACCCGGACAGCGTGGCCGCGTGTGTGGACTCCTTGCATGAGGTCTTCGCGAGCGCCGACGCGGGGCCGCGCAACTCCAAGCCGGTGCTGCGCGTGAGCCGACTGGCGGCGGACCTAGACTTCCAGCGCAGGGCGCTTCCGGACGGCGCGGAGCTGACGGGAATATGCGAACAGACACAGCAGGAGCTGGCGCGCATCGACCAGGACGTGGCCGAGCGCTACTTCGCGGGCGCGGCCGCGGCGGGCCTGAGGAGGTGACGCGCGCATGCACTTCGCGATCCGCTTCCTGACCGAGTACCACTACGACGCGCCCGTCACCGACAACCTCAACGCCCTGCGCGTGCGCCCGGCGACGACCTCCACGCAGCGCTGCGACGAGTTCCACACGCGCATCGAGCCCGAGGCGCGCGTGAGCCGCCACCTGGACTACTTCGGCACGGAGGTGCTCGAGTTCGGCATCCCCACCAGCCACGAGCAGCTGACGATCGACGTGCGCGCGCGCGTGGTCACCTCCCCCGCCCCCGAGCCCCCGGACGGCTCGTGGGAGAGCCTCTCGAGCCCGTCCTACGTGGACGCGGCGGGCGAGTTCGCGCTGCCGTGGCAGGACCAGCCGGCGCTCGCGGGGCTCGACGATCTGCACGCGGCGCTCGAGGCCGACAGCCCGCTGGAGACGCTCGAGCTGCTGTGCGAGCTGGTCCCGGACCGCTTCGAATACCGGCCGGGGGCGACGTACGTGGGCTCGAGCGTGCGCGACCTGCTGGATGCGGGCGCGGGCGTGTGCCAGGACTTCGTGCACCTGTCGCTGGTGATGCTGCGCCGCCGCGGCATCGCCGCGCGCTATGTCTCCGGCTACCTGTGGGCGGCCCCCGAGGATCACGGCGCGGACTCGGTGGAGGTCGACACGCACGCGTGGCTGGAGGCGCTGCTGCCGAGCACCGACGGGCACGGCGAGCCGGTGTGGGTGAGCGCCGACCCCACCAACCGCCGCCTGACGGGCGAGACGCACGTGAAGATCGGCCATGGGCGCTTCTACTCGGACGTGCCCCCCGTCAAGGGCCTTTACATGGGCGGGGCCAGCTCCGAGCTGGCGGCGGCGGTGACGATGTCGCGCCTTGACCCGCAGACGAGCGCGCGCGCGTGAGAGCGGCTCAGGACCTCAGCGGATGACCTTCGTGTCCGTCTTGCCACAAATCGCACATTTGCGCTCCAGAATGTAGCCTTTCGCGCTGCCTTTACCCCAGGCTCGCTCCCATTCGCCCCATTTGTGCTTGTGCCAGAGACGCACCCAGGCATTATTGCGAGCGGCCCGGCGGCGAGCCTGGAAACGCGCGATCGCACCCACGACCGACCGCATCGCCCCGGCTAGCTTTGGCTGAGCGCGAACGGCGTCGCCTCGGAGTCCTTGCAGATCGCCCAGCGCTCGCCCGGGTGGATGACCTGCCCGCCGAGCGCCTGCACCCGCTCGAGCGCCGCGGCGAGGTCGCCGACGGCGAAGTAGGGCAGCGAGAAGGAGTCGCCGGGCCCGCGCCCGCGGGCGTGAACGCCGACAGCTGGCGCACCCGAGTGCGTCTGCCAGCCCTCCCCCTCTGAATCCGCGCGCGGCTCCAGCTCGACACCGAGAAGCTCGGCCCAGAAGCGCCGCGCTCGCTCGGGCTCGTCCGCTGGAAACTCGATCAGCGACAGTGGGGACGGTGGCACCGCCCGCACGATAGCGATGACTCGGGAGTCAGCAGCACGCGCAGTAAACTAGTTGTGTGAGCAACCAAACGGTCCGGGCACCGCAACGGCCCCTGTCGCGCAGGCTGGTACTGCTGATGGCGGTGGCGTGCGGCGCGGCGGCCGCGAACATCTACTACGCCCAGCCCCTGCTGGGCACGATCGCGCGCGACTTCTCCGTCTCCGACGGCACCGCGGGGCTGCTGGTGACGGCGTCGCAGGTCGGCTACGCGGCGGGCCTGGTGGCGCTGGTGCCGCTGGGCGATCTGCTCGAGCGTCGCAGCCTGATCACGCGGATCATGCTGATCACGGCGGTCGCGCTGGCGGCGACGGCGGCCAGCCCGAGCTTCACGGCGCTCGCCGCCGCGCTGGTGGTCGTGGGGCTGACCTCCGTGGTGGCGCAGATCCTGGTGCCGCTGTCGAGCATGCTCGCGGCCGAGCACGAGCGCGGACGCGTCGTCGGCAACGTCATGAGCGGCCTGCTGGTGGGCATCCTCGTGGCCCGCACCGCCAGCGGCGCGATCGCGGAGATCGGCGGCTGGCGGCTCGTGTTCGCCGTGTCCGCGGCGCTGATGCTGGTGCTGTGCGCCGTGCTGCGCAGCGCCCTGCCGGAAGTGCGCCCGACGACGACTCTCTCCTACGCGGGCCTGTTGCGCTCGATCGGGCACCTGGTGGTGGAGCAGCCGTCCTTGCGGATGCGCATGCTCTACGGAGCTCTCGGCATGGGGCAGTTCAGCGTCCTGTGGACCACCGTGGCGTTCCTGCTCGCGGGCTCGCCCTACCGCTACGGGACCGCCACCATCGGCCTGTTCGGCCTCGTCGGGCTCGTTGGCGCGCTGGCGGCGCAGGCGGCCGGTCGCCTGGCCGACCGCGGACGCCATCACCGCTCGACAGGCGTGTTCTTCGCGACGATGCTGCTCTCGTGGGCTCTGATCGCGGCCGGGCACAGCTCGCTGGGCGCTCTGATCCTTGGGATCGCGCTCCTCGACCTCGGCATCCAGGGCGCGCAGATCACCAACCAGAGCGTGATCTACCGGCTGGCGCCGTCCGCGCGCAGCCGTCTGACGACCGCGTACATGACCGCCGCGTTCGCCTCGGCCGCCGTGTGCTCGGCGCTGGCCTCGGCGCTGTACGACGCCGACGGGTGGAGCGCCGTCTCAGCGCTGGGCGGCGGGCTGGCGGGTGCGGGCGTGCTCGCGTGGCTGCTCGAGCAGGTGCGCGTGCGACGCCGGAGTCGCCATGGCGCCATGATCGCCGCGCCGTCGGACGACTCAGCGCGGCAAGCGCGATCGCCCGGCCCGCCGGCGGGCGCTCAGGCGCCGGCGACCGCCAGCTGCTCGTCGCTGTAGCTCTCGCCGCGCTCTCCCCTCTCGACCAGCGAAGCGGGCGGCTCGAAGCGCTCGCCATAGCGCTCGGCCAGCTCTCGCGCGCGGGCGACGAAGGCCGCGGGGCCGACCTGGCCGTCAGCGCTCTCGTAGCCGTTGACGTACTGCAGCACCCCGCCCGTCCAGGCAGGGAAGCCGATGCCGAAGATCGAGCCGATGTTGGCGTCGGCCACGGACTCGATGACGCCCTCGTCCAGGCATCTGACGGTCTCGAGCGACTCGATGAACAGCATCCGCTCCTCGAGATCCTTCAGGGAGATCGAGGCCGGGTCGTCGGTCTCGGGGAACATCTCTTTGAGGCCCTTCCACAGACCCGTGCGCTTGCCCTCGGCGTAGTCGTAGTAGCCCGCGCCGGCGAGCTTGCCTCCGCGTCCGGCCTCCAGCATCTGATCGACGATCTGGAAGGACGGCCTGTCCTGCCACACCCCGCCTTCGGCCTCCACGGCGGCCTTGGTGGCATCGCGGATCTTCCTGGCCAGGTTGAGGTTGAGCTCGTCGGAGAGCTGCAGCACCGGGGCCGGGTAGCCGGCCTGGTTGGATGCCTGCTCGATCGAGGCCGCGGGGACGCCCTCCAGGAGCATGCCCACGCCCTCGTTGATGAACGTGCCGATGACGCGGCTGGTGAAGAAGCCGCGACTGTCGTTGACCACGATCGGCGTCTTCTTGATCTGCTTGGCCAGGTCCAGAGCCCGGTAGAGGGTCTCCTCGCTGGTCTTCTCGCCCTTGATGATCTCGAGCAGCGGCATCTTGTCGACGGGGCTGAAGAAGTGCAGGCCGATGAAGTCATCGGGCCGCGTGACTCCCTCGGCGAGGTCGGTGATGGGCAGCGTGGAGGTGTTGGACCCCAGCAGCGCGCCGGGGGCCAGGTGCGGCTCGATCTCCGCGAAGACCTGGGCCTTGACGGCCGGGTCCTCGAAGACGGCCTCGATCACCAGGTCCGCTCCGGCTGCCGCCGCAGGGTCGTCGGTGGGCGTGATGCGGGCCAGCAGCTCGTCGGCCTGCTCCTGCGTGGAGCGCCCGCGCGCGATGGCCTTCTCGAGCAGGCCCTGTGAGTAGGCCTTGCCCGTCTCTGCAGCCTCCTGGGAGACGTCCTTGAGCACGACCTCGATGCCCGCTTTGGCGCACACGTAGGAGATCGCGGCGCCCATCATGCCGGCGCCCAGCACGACGACCTTGTGTGCCTTGAAGGGCTCCAGGCCCTCCGGCCTGTTGCGCTCCCCGTTGACCTGCTGCAGGTCGAAGAAGAAGGCCTGGATCATGTTCTTGGCGACCTGGCTGGTCAGCAGGTCGACGAAGTAGCGGCCCTCGATCTCGATGGCCGTGTCGAAGTCGACCTGGGCGCCCTCGACGGCCGCGGACATGATGTGGTGCGGAGCCGGGTAGTTGGCGCCCTTGATCTGCTTGCGCAGGTTGGCCGGGAAGGCGGGCAGGTTCTGCGCGAGCTTGGGGTTGGAAGGCGTGCCGCCGGGGATCTTGTAGCCCTTGACGTCCCACGGCTGCACCGTCGGCTCATCGGCCGGCTGGGCCTTGATCCATGCCTTGGCGGCCGGCACCAGCTCCTCGCGCGTGGCTAGGAGCTCGTCCACCAGGCCCATCTCCCTGGCCTTGGCGGGACGAACTTCCTGGCCCTGCATCAACAGGTTCATGAGCGCGTCGACGATGCCGAACATGCGCACCGAGCGCACCACGCCGCCGGCGCCCGGCAGCAGGCCCAGCTTGACCTCGGGGAAGCCCAGCTTGACCTTCGGCTCGTCAAGGGCGACGCGGTGGTGGCAGGCGAGGCAGATCTCCAGGCCCCCGCCCAGCGCGGCGCCGTTGATGGCGGCCACGACGGGCTTGCCCAGCGTCTCCAGGCGGCGCAGCTGCGCCTTGCCGGCGCGCACCATCTCGGCCAGCTGGGGAGCGTCGTCCTTGCCGGCGGCCTTCAGGTCGTTGAGGTCCCCGCCGGCGAAGAAGGTCTTCTTGGCGGAGGTGATGACGACGCCCGTGATGGAGTCCTTCTCAGCCTCCAGGCGATCGACGGTGGCCGCCATCGACTCCGCGTAGGCGCGGTTCATGGTGTTGGCCGACTGGTTGGGGTCGTCCAGCGTCAGCAGGACGATGCCGTCCGCGTCCTGCTCCCATTTGATCGTGGAAGCGCTCAGCGGGGCATCCGGCCCCGCATCCTGATTGTGACTCTCGACCTCCGGCCTGTCGTTGATAGCCATGATCAGATCGCCTCCACGACTGTCGCGATTCCCATACCGCCGCCGACGCACAGCGTCGCCAGCCCGTAGCGCCCGCCGGTGCGGTGCAGCTCCTCGATCAGCGTGCCGAGGATCATGCCCCCGGTCGCGCCCAGCGGGTGGCCCATGGCGATGGCGCCGCCGTTGACGTTGACCCTCTCCATGTCCAGACCCATGTCCCTGACGAAGCGCAGCACCACCGCGGCGAAGGCCTCGTTGATCTCCACCAGGTCGAGCTGGTCGACCGTGATGCCCGCCTTCTCCAAGGCCTTGCGGCTGGCGGGCGCGGGGCCGGTCAGCATGATGGTCGGATCCGCCCCCGACAGGGCCGTGGCGAGAATGCGGGCCTTGGGCTTCATGCCCAGCTGCTCACCCGTCTTCTCGTTGCCGATGGTCAGCAGCGAAGCGCCGTCGACGATGCCCGATGAGTTGCCGGGCGTGTGGACGTGCTCGATCTTCTCGACCCAGTGGTACTTCTGCAGGGCCACGGCGTCGAAGCCGCCCATCTCGCCCATGACGGCGAAGGAGGGCTTGAGGTTGCCCAGCGTCTCGACGGTCGTGCCGGGGCGGATGAACTCGTCGCGGTCGAGCACGACGTTTTCGTTGAGGTCCTTGACGGGGATCACCGTGTTGGCGAAGCGACCCTCCTGCTGGGCGTTCCACGCGCGCTCCTGCGAGCGCGCGGCGTACGCGTCGACGTCGTCGCGGCTGAACTCCTCAAGCGTCGCGATCAGGTCGGCGCTGACGCCCTGGGGGACGAAGGAGGTGTCGTAGTTGGTCTCCGGGTCCATCGCCCACGCGCCGCCGTCGGAGCCCATCGGCACGCGCGACATCGACTCGACGCCGCCGGCGAACACGAGGTCCTCCCAGCCGGAGGCGACCTTCTGGGCGGCGATGTTGACCGCCTCCAGACCCGAGGCGCAGAAGCGGTTGACCTGCACGCCGGCGACCGTGTCGGGCAGGCCGGCCTTGATGGCGGCGGTCTTGGCGATGTCCGCGCCCTGGTCGCCGACGGGCGAGACGCAGCCGAGCACCACATCGTCGATCCGCGAAGGGTCGAGTTTCTCGTTGCGCACGAGCGTCTCGTGCATCAGGCCGACGACGAGGTCGACCGGCTTGGTGCCGTGCAGGGAGCCGTTGAACTTGCCCTTGCCGCGTGGCGTGCGGATCGCGTCGAAGACCAGTGCGTCGGTCGCTGCCATCAGTGAGACCTCCTGTGTCGTCGAACCTCAGGCTGTGGGCGCGGGTCCGGGGTCGAAACTCGGGGCGCAAGGCTACCACACAAACGTTCGTGCGCGAACGCAAATATGTCTAAGATCACCGGCATGGCAGTAGCCGCGAGCCCCTCCCCACGCCGCAGCCAGGCCGAGCGCAGCGCGGCCACACGCGACGCGCTGCTGGACGCGACGATCGCCTGCCTGGTGGAGAACGGCTACGCGAACACGACCACGAGCCGCGTGGCCGAACGCGCGGGCGTCTCCCGCGGCGCGCACCTCCACCACTTCCAGACGCGCCAGGCGCTGGTGGCGGCGGCGATGGAGCGCCTGGCCGAGCGCCGCGGCGCGGAGCTGCTGGCCGCCGCCGAGAAGCTCCCCGACGGGCGCGAGCGCCTCGTGCAGGGCCTGGACCTGCTGTGGGCGAGCTACGCGAACCCGCTGTTCCAGGCGGCGCTCGATCTGTGGTCGCACGCGCGCACCGACGCCGATCTGCGCGAGCGGCTGGTCCCGGTCGAGCGGCGGCTGGACCGCCAGACGCTCGAGATCACCAGGCGGCTGTTCCCGGCGATCGCCGAGAAGGACGACTTCGATCGGCTGATCGAGATGGCCGTGTCGACCATCCGCGGCCTCGCCCTCCTGGACACGCTGCACCCCGGCGACGGACGCAACCGCAAGCAGTGGCGCTACAGCCGCGCACGGCTGGTGGAGCTGTTCGAGGCGGTCTCGTGACCCTGTAGGCGCTCAGCCCTTGTCGGTGATGGCGAGGCGCTCATGCACCGATCGCACGGCGCTCGATCCCTCGCCGACGGCCGCCGCTACCCGCTTCATCGAGCCGTGGCGGACGTCGCCGGCGGCGAACACTCCGGGCACGGAGGTCTCGAACGGCAGAGGATCGGATGCGCCCACGCCGAGCGGTCCGGACAGCTGGCGGTCGGTGAGGACGAACCCGTCGGGGTCGAGCAGCACGGTGCCTCCCAGCCAATCGGTCGCGGGACGCGCGCCGATGAAGCAGAACAGGCCTACGCAGGCGATCGTCTGGCGCACGCCGGTGTTGGTGTTGCTCACGGTGACCTGCTCGAGGCGTTCCCGACCCGCCAGCTCCTTGACTTCCACGCGGGCGAGGAGATGGATGTTCGGGTCGGCGTCGATCCGCTCGATCAGGTACTGCGACATGGTCTGGCTGAGGTCCTCGCGCCGGATGGCGAGCGTCACCACGCAGTTGCTCTGGCTCAGGTAGACGGCGGCCTGTCCGGCGGAGTTCCCGCCGCCGACGATCACGACCGGCGCGCCAGCGCAGACACGCGCCTCCAGGTCGGTTGCCGCGTAGTACACGCCTGCGCCCTCGAAGCGCTCCAGATCATCGACGGCCAGACGTCGATAGAGCGCCCCCGAGGCCACGATCACCGCTCGCGTGGGGATCTCGCTGCCGTCCCTGAGCAGGATCACGTGAAAGCTCCCTTCGGCTCGCAGCCCCACCACCTCGCAGGGGGCGTTCAGCCGAGCCCCCAGGCGCAGCGCCTGCACGGCGGCACGTGCCGTGAGATCTCCTCCGGAGATGCCGTTGGGAAAGCCCGTGTAGTTCTCGATGCGCGAGCTCGAGCCGGCCTGGCCGCCGGTCGCGACCGCGTCCAGCGAGACGGTGCGCAGGCCCTCGGAGGCGCCGTAGACGGCCGCGGCGAGGCCGGCGGGGCCGCTGCCGATCACGACCAGATCGAAGATGTAGCCGGGCACGGGCTGGAAGGTCAGGCCGAGATGCTCGGCGAACGTCGCGGGCGTAGCGCGAAGCAGCGTGCCGGTGGGCGTGATCACGACGGGGATGTCCCGCGCGCGCACGCCCATGCTGGCGAGCAGCATCTCGGCGTCCTCGGCTTCCTCGAGGTCGAGCCACGTGTGGGCCAGGCGCGAGTGCTCGGCGAACGAGCGCAGGCTCATGGCCTGCGGCGAGTAGCGCGAGCCGATGATCCGGATCGCCTGGGCGCCCTGCCCCGACCTTAGGAACTCCCGCCGCGCGAGCAGCGCGTTGAAGATGATCTCGCCGAGCGCAGGGCGCAGGCTCATGAGCCGGCGCAGCTCGATCTGCTCGATCACCAGCACGCGGCCGGGCCGTGAGACGCGCCCGGTCAGGAAGCGCCGCTGGCCGGTCAGCAGCGTCAGCTCACCGATGAAATTGCCGGGTTCGAACGCGGCGACGACGACCTCCTCCGCGGGGTCGGAGCGCACGACCTGCACTTCGCCCTCGAGCACGACGAACAGGTCGAACGACGCCTCTCCGGCCTCGAACAGCACCTCTCCTGCCTGCGTCGCGCGCTCGCTGCCGAACGCGGCCATGTCGGCGAGCTGGGAGTCGCTCAGCACCGGCCACGCGTCTGGCTCATCTCTGCGGCTGCTTGTGCTCATCGCCGGCGGGTGATCGGTTTGAGGGGGCTCGACGCGGGCATCAGGTGATGCATCAGCAAAGTAGCAGCGCCATCACCGTCGGCGGGGTGCGAGCTCTTCCCGGCTCAGCGTGCCGCCCGTCGCGGCGATTGTCCAGCACGCTGCCGACCGGCGGCGTCATCGGTGGCCGCGACGCGGTCCTCGCGCAGTAGGCTGGAACGATGGGAAGGCGGGCAGGCGTCGTGCTTTACGCGCTCGCGCTGGTAACGGTCGTGGTCGGCGTGGACGTCTTGTTCTTCAGGCATCGGTTCTGGGAGCGTCTGATGGTGAACGTCGGGATTGTCCTGGTGTTCGGGGCGTTCTATTTGAGGTTCGTGAAGCGAGCATGAGCGGGGCTCCGATGAACGCAGCCAACGACAAACGCAGCTCGGAAAGGTCTTGGCGGAGTTGTTGGGGTGCTGAACTTCGCGGGTGGCTACTGGTACATCACCATCGCTCGCTCCGCACTTCCGCCAGCGTGAGCCCGCGCGTCTCGCCACGCAGTAAGAAGCTCGGCGATGTGGTCCTTCATCGGACGCGTACCTCGGCGTTCACACCGGGAGCATCAACAGCCGGCCTTTCGTGGGCGCCGCCTATGCTGGCGGCGACTCGCTGCGGTCATAACGAAAAAGACCACCACGAGAGAAGGGCAAACGCATGAAACTGACGACCACCACGCAGGTTTCCGTCGACGGTGTGATGCAGGGACCCGGCGGGCCGGACGAGGACCGCAGGGGCGGATTCGAGCGCGGCGGATGGGCCATGGGGCACCCCGACAAGGAGGCCATGACGTTCATCGTCGAGCTCTACCAGCGCGCCGACGCGTTCCTGTTCGGCCGGTGGACCTTCGAGCTCTTCGCCGGCCACTGGGGAGTAATGGAGGCGGGCAGCCACCCCATCGCGGACGCCTTGAACACGCGGCCCAAATACGTGGCATCGAGCACGCTCACCGACCCGCGGTGGGCGGACACGACCGTTCTCTCCGGCGACGTCGCGGCAGCCATCGGCGAGCTGAAAGCCAAGCCGGGAGGTGATCTGCAGGTGCACGGCAGCGGCAAGCTGATTCGCTGGCTCCTGGACAACCAGCTGGTCGACGAGATGAACCTGCTCATCGTCCCCGTGGTCGTCGGCGAGGGCACGCGGCTATTCCCTGACGCCGGCCCGGACACAGCACTTGACATGGTCGACTCGCGAGCCTTCCCGACGGGCGCAACGCTACAGGTCTACCGGCCCACCGGCCGGGGTGCGGTACGCAACGGCCACCGCCGGCGTGAAGAAGGAACGCGCTGAGGCCACCCCCTAGCGAAGCCGCCGCCTGCTCGGGGCAGAAGCTCAGCAGATAGCCGAGTGGCAGACAAACGGCGGCACGATCGCGCGACCTTGCGACCGGCAAACCGGCCGCAGAACGACCGCACGGTATTCGAACCAAGCGGCGGTCGGGGCGACGTATGTCACAACCAGACTGTGTGCTAGTCGGGTCGTTCGGTTGATTCGGACTGCGGTCGGTCAGCCAGTCGGGTAGCCGGCAACAGCAACCTGTCGAGCAGGAGGGCGAGGGCGACGCCGAAGGTTGAGGGGTCCACGGTGTCCGGATCGGCGATGTGCTCGATGGCGATGCCGTTGGAGAGCGCAAGCACGACGACCGCGAGTTGATCGGCTGGTGCGGGGAGATTGACCTCGGCCTGTTCTGCCTGTGCTTCGAGGAACTGTGCAATAAGTCCGCGCACAGAGCGTCGCTCGTGAACGAACTCGTTGTGCAGTGCCGGGTCGCGAACTGCTCGTGCCCAGAACTCGATGAACAGTAGGTGCCAATCACGCTGGCTTGACATGAGCTGGGCCAGGCCACTACCGGCGTCGCGCGTCATGTCTGAGACCGTCGCCTGGCGGTCGACGGCTTCTGTGACGAGTGCTAGACGCTCATCGATGCGTTTCCGCATGAGGGCATAGAACAAGTCGTCCTTGCCGGCGAAGCTGGAGTACACGGCACCCTTGGTCAGACCGGCGGCAGTGGCAACTTCATCGAGTGAGGCGCGATCATACCCGCGCTCGGCGAACACCTCGCCCGCGGCCTGCAGCAGCAGCTGGCGGGTTTGCGCGCGCGTTGGGCGCTGACGCTTTGGCTTCTGAATGGGTGCCACGGGCAAGATGATACCGTTGGGTATTCAGTACCGTCTAGTATTGAAGTCGAGCGGTCTCACTCCGAAGCCAGAAAGGCCAAGATGCCCACCCTCACTCAACCTCTGACGCCCGAGGCTCGCGGCACGTCTCTCGGCCACGAGCGACTCGCGGGACGCAAGATCCTGATTGTCGGTGCCGGCCAGCAGAACTACGACATCGAGGATCCCCCCATCGGCAACGGCCGTGCGATCAGCAGACTCCTCGCCCGCGAAGGAGCACACGTAGCGGTAGCTGATGTCGATGACGCCGCGGTCGAGGAGACGGCCCGCCAAGTACATGCCGAGGGCCAAGCAGCGGTGGCCATCGTTGCCGATGTCGGTGAGCCGTCCGAGATCGAACGCATGGTGGGCGACGCCCGCGCAGGACTCGACGGCATCGACGGTCTCGTCGTGAACGTTGGCATCGCCGGCGGGTGGGGACTTGAGCACACCAGCGCCGAGGACTGGGACCGCGTCTTTCAGATCAACGTCCGCGCGCACTACCTGACCTGCAAGCACGCACTCGCCGCAATGGGAGACGGTGGCGCAATCGTGCTCACATCCTCGATCGCCGCACTGATGCCAGCCAACGAGGTCGTCGCGTACCACTCCTCCAAGGCCGCCATGCACGGTCTGTGCATGTGGCTGGCCAAGCACGCCGCAGCGCGAGCCATCCGCGTCAACCTCGTCGTCCCGGGATTGATCGACACCTCACTCGGACGCCTCGCCAGCAAAGCCGACCCAAGCCGGCAGGAGAGACCAATCCCACTCGGACGGCAGGGCACCGCGTGGGAGGTCGCCCATGCGACCTCGTTCCTGCTCAGCGACGAGGCCAGCTACATCACCGGACACGCACTCCTGGTCGATGGTGGACTCCAAGCCCTGCGCTGAGAAGCATGGCCCAACTCCCTTACACCGATCCCCAGACCACATCGCCCGACGTGCGCGAGGCGCTCGCCGCGCTCCCGGCGCTGAACATCTTCGCGATGCTCGCCCACGCCGATACAGCCTTCATCCCCTACCTCACCCTCGGCGGTGTCCTGCTCACACAACTGGATCTCGACCCCAAGCTCCGCGAGCTGGCGATCCTCCTCGTCGCCGCACACACCGGCGCGGAGTACGAGTGGATCCAACACGTGGGCATCTCAAGAGCAATCGGCATCGATGACGAACAGATCGCCGCCGTGCAGCGCGGCGACCTACAAGCCGCCTGCCTGAACCTGGACGCTCGCGTCCTGCTGCGCTTCACTAACGAAGTGCTACAGCGACCACGCGCCGACGAGGACACCTTCACAGCGCTGCGCGAGCGCTTCCCGCCCCGCGAGATCGTCGAGCTACTGCTCGTCATCGGCAACTACCACATGCTCGCCCGGATAATGACCAGCCTCGACATCGACCTCGACCCCGCCGCCAGCAGCACCGTCATCGACGAAGCAAACCGCCACCTCCCCGACTAGACATAACGACGCGCGCGCGGCCAGCGACCACTCCGACCACATGACAGCGAGCGCCGGCCGGGCCCGCCTTGATGCTTGCGCATAGGTCGAAAGGTACGCGCGCCGTGCTGGGCGGCATCAGCCGCACAGATGCTCGGCCGACCGCCGCAAACGTTCTGCAAACGTCCGACCGTCGAAACCCCACGAAACCGGGCGAAGCGACTCACGCGATCCCCCGTGCTTTCGGGGTTTCTTGTTTGCTCGACGTCGCAGAACATGAAGCTGTCGGGGAGCAGGGTTCAGATCGGCTTTGCTGAGCTGACCTTTCCGGCTACGAGGATGCTTCTGAGCAGTGGTGGGAAGCCTATGGCCACGGTGAACCCCGTTGCGATGATCTGGTGGGCCTCCTCGCGAGCACCGAGGCGGCACGGCATCACCTGCTCATCAGCGACGGCGTCTGTGGGTATGACCTCTAGACGCGACCCTCACCACGATGAGTCGGATGTTGTTGCCGGCAAGCGCCTGAACCAGCAACGTGGCGGCGACTGCAATGACGATCGTGGAGAGCACGCCACGCTCGATCAGCTTCGCTGAGGCGTTGTTGGCCCGGAAGGTCTGGACGCTTGAGCAGAAGCGTTCATTGACGTGCGTCATGCGATAGTAAAACTGGTCTTCTAGTTCGGACGGTGGCTCACGTTCATGAGTTGTACAAACCAGAACCGTCTTTTTGCGCTGGACATGCGCCCCAGCTTCCAATGCTGCCCGGTCAGGTTCTTGATGGGGGGTCGACATTTCGACGACCGCATCGAGCTTTAGTGGTTCCGCAAGGTTCTCGTTGAGGTGCTGGCCTTCTACCCAAAATGGAACGTTGCCAACTCCGGTCACCACTTCTTCTTCCCCTGCTTCTTCCAGCGGGCCTACGGCTGGGCTGGTGAGATAGCAGGAGCCGTATCCAGCGGTGTGCGCTGCCATTAGTGTGAGGCGGAACTGAGCAGCTACGTCTGAGACAGTCCAGCGGGCGATAGGGCTGAGCGCGATAGCGGCACCTTCGTCGCGAACGAGTGGCACGGTGTGCCAGGTGGGTTCCTTCGGATTTACTGGATAGATCGACGCGACGCTATTTACTTCGGCATGCAGTATGCGCACGCCAGCGGTCGCGACGAGTAGGCGGGTCGGTTGTTTGATCCGATCCAAAAGTTCCGTTGGCTCCCATTGGAGACGCCCCGTGACAATGGCCGGGCCTTCGCAGTTTGTCGGAGCTTCAATGTGCAGGTTTAGGAGCCAGCTTGGTTCGTGAGTGGGCCGTTCCGAGGTGGCTTCGACATCGGTACTGACCCATAGGTGCCACGGTTCAGCAGGGTTTGGCGTCGGCGCGAAATTCGGTCTCACCAGGAGCCAGCCGCCAGCTAGTAGGGCGAGGCCAACGATCAGCAAAAGCAGTCGCGTTTTCCAGCTGGTGCCCCGCAGCAGAAGCTCCGATTCAATCGTCGTACCGGCAGCAGGCTCGTACGGGTGGCGCCGCAGCCATGCCCTCCGTTTCATGTCGACAGCACGGCATCAAGGGGCATTAGGGAACGACCGAGGTCAAGGCTCTAGCAACGGGCACCAATGCAGAAGACGGCTCACGTGAGCCGTCTTCTGCTGGCGATGGTACTAGCTTCGAAAGCATAGTTGGGGAGACAGGTTCAAATTGGCTCTGGTTCGTCCGCAACGTTCGCAGTCTTGACAAGCTGGAATCTCCCGACGACATAGCTGACAAGTTCGACGTTTCAGAGGAGATCGATCTCAGACCGGTGATCAGATTCGTGGCCGTGTCGAGACGCTTGCGAAGAGCTGGACCCTATTTGATTCCATCAGGGCTACGATCTCGGCACATTCAACCAGCTCGATCATGTCCTGCGCGCAGGCATGCGTGCGATCATCGAGTCTCATCCCGGAACACCCCACACGTTCCCCGTGACGCTTCTCGCGTGGAGCAAGCACCTGAAGATGGCGATCCTCACCTAAGGTGCCTACTTCGCGGCATTCCACGAGCCGTTCCAACAGTATGTAGGTGGTGGAGCCGACATCGTATGGTCAGCTTGGCCGGTCGTGCCACCGATCCTGTAGCGACCGACGATCCAGTCCACAGCGGCCGCGCCGCCAGCAGACTGGCCGCAAAGTGGCCGCAAGAGCTTTCTGCGGCCACTTTGCGGCCGCCCAGACCGCGAACAGCAACGAAGCGAGGCGAACAGCATCTCGCGAAACCTAGTAGCTGCAGGGATTCCGCCTTCTATTCGCGGATCGTCAAAGGTCTTGAACCTGCGACTTTTCATCGGGGAGACAGGCTCAGGTTGGCTTTGCTATGCGGTTTTCCACCATTCTGCGGTCTTTCTGCGGTCCCCAGACCATCGCAGCGCCAAGCCGCCGGCAAGCGAAGCCAAGCGTATGCCATCGTGATCATCTGTTGCCCGTGCATATTCGGGCGCAACGGGGATGCTGCAGACGTACGTCTGTTCCGTCTGATGCCAGAATACTGTCGATTTCCCGCCGACCCGGTGCTAGAGTTCTGCAGATGAGCCTTGCCTACGCTGAAGAGGCGATCCACGTCCACGACACCGGGCACCTCTCCGACCGCGACATCGCCCGCGCGACGGGCGCAGCGCCGAGCACGGTGCGGGAATGGCTCGCTCGCCGCAGCGCTCCGAGCGGAGTCCGCGCCGAGCGCCTCGCCGAGCTCTCATCGCTGGTCGAACGACTCGCACGCGTCATCCGCCCAACCTACATCCCCGTCTGGCTCAGCAAGCCCATCCCCGCGCTCGACGACGACAAGCCGATCGACCGCATCGCCAATGGCGACTACCGAGCAGTAGCCCGCCTGATCTCCGGCCTCGAGGATCCAGGCGCAAGCTGACGTGCCGCCAGAAGTCGCAGCGATCGCGGTACGCGGACGCTGGGTCAAGCACACCTACCCCGGATCACCACCGCTCCCCGAACGCGACCCGCCACCGGACAATCGCTGGCAGCGTGGCGACGTCGTGGACGCGCTCTACCTCGCCGAGAGCGAGCAGACCGTATGGGCAGAGTGGTACCGACACCTTGCCGAGCGGGCAATCCCGCCCCTTGCGCAGATGCCTCGCGCACTGTGGACATGGGAAGTCGACGTGGAAGTGGCCGACCTCTCCTCAACAGAGCGCCTTTCGACGGTCGGCCTCCCCTCGCCCGCTCCCGGCCACTTGAGCTGGCCGGCCTTCCAGGAGGTTGGCGAGCAGCTATCGCACGCAGGGTGGGCCGGACTACTCGCTCCGAGCGCGGCTCGTCCCGCCGGACAAGTCCTGTGCCTCTTCCGCAACGCACACGGCGTGCACGGAGCAACACCACTCTCACCACCGCGTCTTATTGCCGAGCCACCACCGCCACCGACAGGTCTGCGCACGTAGCATCCGTGATCCATCGGACTCATGCCGGACACTCTTCCGATGCCCTCCAGATCGACGACCAAGACACACAACATCGAGGTCAGAATCACGGAGGAGGAGCACAACCTCGAGCAAGCAGCAGCAGCCGTCAGCGGCGAGACACGCAGCGAGTTCGTACGACGAGCGGCACGCCGCGAGGCTGAGCGCTTCCTTGCGAGCGCACCCGCTACATCCTCGACGATGAAGCAGCCCAGCGGTTCCTGACCGCGCTGGAGCAGCCTCCCCCGCCTCCGAACGAGGGCTACGCCGCCTCACCGAGAAGCCAAGCGTCCTGCCCGACACGTATGGACGCAGCTCGGCGCAACGGCCCCGATTCGTGGGCGACACGTGCCGAGTTTGTGGACGACTGTCGCGACCCTGCACTGTCCCGTACACGTGGAACGCATACCCAGAGCGCGTAAAGCCTGCTCGGCCCCGCAGCTACGGATTCTGAACACCTGAGCCGGGCTGAGTCTGACGGAGGCGGGGTTTGTAGGTTCCCTATCTTGTTTTGATGGGGATGGTTGCCCTGCTTTTCGCAGCGTAGAGTTCCTCGACTTCTCGTGGTGGCCGGTCATCGAGGGCTTCGTGCAGGCGCTCGTTGTTGAACCACGCGACGTACTCGACGACGGCGAGCTCGAGCTGGCTGCGGGTCGCCCAGGTGCGGTCGGTGATCAGGTCGGTCTTGAAGCTGTCGACGAAGCTCTCAGCAACGGCGTTGTCGTAGGCATCGCCGACGGTGCCGATCGAGGCGAGCACGCCGTGGTCGTTCAGTGCCTGGGTGTAGTCAAACGACGTGTATTGACTCCCGGCGTCGGTGTGTTGAATGAGCGCGACATCCGCGCCGGACTGGCGTTGATGCAGCGCCATCCGCAGCGCGTCAAGGACGAGCGTGGTGCGCATGTGCGCCGCGAACTGCCAGCCCACGATCCGCGGGCTGTAGGCGTCGATCACGAAGCTGAAGAACACCAGCCCCTCCCAGCAGCGCAGGTAGGTGAAGTCCGCGAACCACTTCTCATCCGGCCGGGATGCCATGAAGTCGCGCTGAACGAGATCACCAGGCGGCGTGGCCTTCGGATCGGGTTTGGTGGTGCGCCAGGGCTTGCCGCGCCGCTTGGCGCCCTGGATAGCGTTCTGGCGCATCAGCCGCCGCACACGATCACGGCCGACGTTCTCGCCAGCGCGCAGCAGCGCCTTCCAGGTCCGCCGGTAGCCATAGGCGCAGTAGTTGGCCTCGTGCAGCTCGCTGATCTTCGCAAGCAGCCGCTCGTCCTCGACCTGACGCTCGGACCGGCGGCCCGAGGCACGCTCGTAGTAGGCGGACACCGACACGCCCAGGGTATGGCAGATCGGCTCGACCCCGAAGCGCTCGCGATACTCCTCGATGAACGCGCTCACTTCGGCCGGTTCGGGTCGAGCTCGCCGGCGAAAAACACGCTCGCCGCCTTGAGGATCTCATTCGCCCGCCGCAGGTGCGCAACCTAGCGGCGCAGCTGCTTGATCTCCTCACGCTCCTGGCTGCTCAACAGGTCCTTGCGCTTGCCCTCATCGGCTTCGGTGCGCCGCACGTATTTGCGCAGCGTCTCAGAATCGACGCCCAGATCACGCGCGACATGCGCGATCGGGCGACCGGACTCGAACACCAGCCGCGTACCATCTCCAACAGCTCCTCGGGATACTTCCTCGCTCTTGCCATAACGGAAGACTCTCCTCCCCCGCGGACGAAACCGCAGATCAAAGTGATCTGCCCCGGCCACGATGGCCTCGGCAACGAGCGATCCATCGGATTCTTGCGGGCGGGAGTTCCAGCCCCCTGCGGAACACGGCCCACAGACCCACGCCAGTAGCCTTGGCTCCAGGGCATGTCCCCCACCCGCGCCGACTTTCATCGCGGCTGCAACGTTTTGGGCGATGCCGGAGATAGATAGATGGTGGCTAATTTCGATGACAGTCGTGGAGATACCCTTGCGGCGCAGCGACTAGAGGAGCTGTTTGTCGCGCACCGCAAGGCCGTTGTTTCCTATGCGCGTAGTCGTGCGCCCGCGGAGAGCGTTGATGATGTCGTGGCCGAGACGTTCCTGATCGCTTGGCGGCGCCTTGAGCGTGTGCCGGCCGACTCGCCGCTGCCGTGGCTGCTGGCGGTCGCGCGCAACCTGATCGCAAACCAGCGCCGCGGCGCAGGCAGACGCGACGCGCTCAGCCTGCGTCTGCAAGAGATGACGGCAGAAGCGATCGATCCTCCGAGCGTTCAGGAGACGGGGGCCGTGGTTGCAGCGATGGCCCGTCTCGGCGAGAAGGACCGCGAGGCGCTTGAGCTGGTCGCCATCGACGGTCTGCTGCCGCGGGAGGCCGCGACGGTCTTGGGCGAGCTGCCGGGCACTTTCCGTGCGCGCCTTCATCGCGCCAAACGCCGCCTCAGACGTCTGCTCGTCGAGGAGCAGAGCAGGCAGCCAGTCGAGCCGTCCCCAAGGCCCCCTGAAAGCCAAACAGCTCAGCCGTACCCACGCCCCCTCAAAGCCAAGGAGACCAGAACATGAGCAAACGCAAGTCGATGAGCGATGAGCAGCTGTACGCGCTCATCCGCGAATCCCGTCCACCTGATGAGAGCTTCCCTCCCTCCGCCGCCGAGACCGAAGGCGACCGCGTGCTGAGCCAGATCCTCGCCAGTGACCGCAGCGAGACCGAGCAACCCCGCGCCAAGCGACGCCGCAGGATGGTTCGTACCGGCGCATTGAGCGTCGGCGCAGCGCTGGTGCTGTCGGGCAGCGCCCTGGCAGCCGGCAGCGCGCTCGGCGTGATCGAACTCGGCGGAGGAGACACCGCAGAAGCGCTCACGAGCGTACCGACCCCCTACACCTCGAACGGCAAGACCTACGAGATCAACGCCAAGCCGGGCACCGCCTATGCCTACAGGCTGGTCGGCGGCGTACCCCCCTCGCGGATGCGCTGTGCGGACCCGCAGCTGACGGTGGAAAGCAACCGCCAGCTCAGCAAGGAAGAACTACACAAAATACTCCTCGAAGAATCCGAAGGGCCGACTCGCGTGGGAAGCGACCTTCTTCCTCCCGGCGTGGAGAGCGTCGGCTGGGGGTGCGTCGGAGCACGTCCGGCTGCGAGCCCGAGCACCCAGGCCGAAGCCGAAGCCGAAGGCTGGAACAGGGATAAGTGGCGTGAACTAAGCCCCAGGATCGCTGGACACGGGTGATGCCCGCTCGGCCGTTGGCTTGCTGAGTGTGGCTACCGCGTCGGCTGCGAGGGACGCATCAGTCATTCTGAAAGCGCAGCTACGGCCTTGCGCCCGACTACGAAGACACAAGGGCGCGCGAACCATGTCGGCTGGGCGATCCCGGCCTACAAACTCGACACCCTCGCCGTCCAGGTCACCTGACAGACTTCCCGATCGACCCCGCTCATACAGAGCGCTAACTCGCAGAAACGGCCGCGCCTGAAAAGCGCGGCCGTTTCACTTCTTAGACCCGGCTTATTTGCGGGGCAAGTAGCCCCCGTCGCAGGCCGCGCGCATCGCGGGCGGTGCGAAGGAGGTCGCTGGGTTTATCCTCTTGTCCTACAAAAACCGGGCCGAGTGGATAACTACGAATACTTGTACGCTTCGAGGACCGTACCGTACGGGCCGATGCCGACATACCATTCGTTGGGACCACCTTCAAAGTAGCCGAAGCATTCCCACTGAACGTAGCCGGGTAGATCAACGCCACTTTCAACGCATCCGAACAGGCGGGGACCGTTATGCCAGGTTTCAGCCGCGTAAACCAGTGCCGTTTCGTCCGCTTGGAGATGCGACCAGAGAGGTTTCACTTTGATCTCAGAGCCAGCTTGCACTTTGCTTTCAGAGCCAGCGGCCACCGGCCCTGGAACGGCACTTCCGTCGGCCTCGGCTGCCTTAAGCGCCTGGCGCGCGCTCGTAATTGTCGGGGTCGCCTGTGCCATCGCCGGAGCGACCGCGAAGGCAGCGCTGACGAGCAACGGCGTCAGACCAATCAAGAACTTCTTGCGCATCGGTATACTTCCTTTCGCCTAGTTGGTGATGGCCCCGGAGCGCCCGTCTTTTGCGAGAGGTGCGGTCCGGGGCCTTACCTTTATACGCTCGCTGTCGCGGGCGTCGCCAAGGGATATCAACCGCCACGGGATCGCGCAAGGGAGCCTGCCAGCTAGTGGCGACAGCCTGCTCCGGAAGTTGCCGGCTATTTATGTTACTTGCTGTAACTTCGCCCGATTCGGACGACGACAAGTGCCCGCTTCGGACGACAAAGGCCGACACCTGTTGCGGGTTAGCCGCAGTTCGGGCAAGTCTTCGCGAGTCTACGGAGCCGATGGCAAGTTGAAGGGCACTTTCGCTGGCGGCCCGCCGTTCGGCGTCCCCTCGCACGCAGCAGCGTCGCTGATCGGCGGGGCGACCGTCAGGCGGACATAAGCTGATCGACGGGCTACACATCAAACCCGAGACGCTGCTTGACGGCATCTACCGGGAGCAGACCAGCAGCGATTGAGCCGGCTCGTTCCGGTGGGCTCGGCCAGCGCATGTTCAGGCGCGTGGGCAAGAGTTGACCACAGTGCTGATCGCGGCCAGCAGGATACGGACGAGTCCGGCGTCGCCTTCGATCTCGATGCCGGTGAGGTCTTCGTCGAGGATCGCGTCCCACCAAGCGAGCGGCAGCGCGCGTGCGCTGACGCGGGGTTGGACGGCTCCCGGCCGGCGCTGGCAGATGCGCCCGTGCTCAAGCGCGACCTCGACGTCGGGCCAGCCACGCTCGCCCTCGCAGCGGACGACATGCAGCAGCACCACGCCACTGGCGTCGCGGGGTGCGCGCAGCGGCGCAAGCTCAAGCAGCTTGAGGAAGCTGGGCAGATCGCCGATCAGCCACGGCGCCTCCTCGGGGGTCATGCGCCAGCGCAGGCGGGCGGCGCGCGCCAGCGCGCGCGCGAGTGCCGGCGCCAGCTCGGTCAGCTCATAGGTGTGCTCCTCCCCCTGCGGCCCAGGTTGCACGCGCACGAGCCCGCATGGGACGAGCAGAGCGAGATGCTTTGCGAAGGCGCTTTCCGAAAGCTCAGGCAGCCGCGAGCGCAACTCGGTGTAGGGCAGCGGTCCATCGACCAGCTTGGGGGCGATCATGCGCGCGCATTCCTCGGCGAGCGCGCTCATCAGCGACGGCGACCGTGGGCCACGCAGTTCCCGCGGCGCGCACGCTTCGACGGCCATGACTTCAAGCGTGCACAGCAGCAGTTCCCTAGCGGCCGGCGTCAGCTCGAACAGCCTTTCTCGCAGGTCGGAATCGTCTGGCCGGCTCGTGAGAAGCCCCGCGAGCCTCAGGCTGCGCAGCGCACGTTCGAAGGTGGAAGCCGAAATGTAGGGGACACGTTCCTTCAGTTCGCGACGCCGCATCGCGCCGTGCTCGAATAGCTCCTCCAAGAGCAGGCCATTGGTTTCGTGCCGCAGCAGGCTCAGATAGCCCTTGGGCGGCGCAGAGAACCGGCCCGGTGATCCGATCGAGGGTGCGCGTCGAACCGTCGTTGCGTGGGCACGACGCTCCAGCGAAACTCTCGCACCCGGCATCTTGTCTCCCTTGAACTGCCCCCCATTGGACTCTGTTTACCTGCTGGACTCGCGATCACCAACGAACGGAACGCTACCAAAGGTTTATATCGTGCTGCACCGGCTAGAACTGACTCGCGCCATCGACCCGGTTTGGTCGAGCGCCTGTAGCTGGGCAATGGCCCTCCTCGACACCTGAATCCCCGGCGGCCACGCCTGTCTGGACTGGGTGATCGCTGGCGTATCGTGTCCAAGGGATGAAGCCGGTCTACCTTTCGATCTGCGCCATCTTCAAGGACGAGGCCCCGTACTACCTGAGTAGATCGAGTTCCACCGATCGGTCGGCGTCGAGCGCTTCTTTCTCTACGACAACCTCAGCAGTGACTCGGGCAGAGAGACGCTTGGACCGTGGGCTCGGGCCGGGTTCGTGTCGATATCAGACTGCTCGATGCCGCTGGCGCCAGGCGGTCAGAGCTGGGCCTACACAGACGCGCTGACGCACGCACGAGGCCACACGCGATGGCTTGCGTTCATCGACCTCGATGAGTTCCTGTTCTCGCCGGAAGGGCGCCCCCTGCCCGATGTGCTCGCCGAGTATGAGCAGCATCCGGGCGTCGTCGTCAACTGGCAGGTCTATGGCTCATCGGGACTCACGACGCGGCCCGGCGGGCTCCTGATCGACAGCTTCGTCAAGCGGGCGAGGACGCAGTGGGTCCGTAATCGGCGGGTCAAGAGCATCGTGGACCCGGCGCGCGCCGTGCGTCCGCTCGGGCCACACTTCTTCGAGTACGCAGACGGAGCGCTGGCGGTTACAGAGGACCACAGGCCAGTGCGAGTGATCGAGCGCCGAGCTTGGGCACGACGACTTCGGCGCGGACTCTCGCGGCTGCCACTGATCGAGACCTACCCCTACGCGGTACGCCACTCATCGGCCAGGCACGTCTCGGTGACCCGCCTCCGACTGAATCACTACGCCGTCCGCTCCCGGCAGGAGTTCACGCAGAAGATCGCGCGGCACAGCGCCTCGCGCCTGGCCTCCCGCTACTTCGACTACCACGACCGAAACGAAGTTCACGACCCAGCACTCGCGCCCTACGCGAGCGAGGTTCGAGCCCGGCTCGCTGCCGCCACTGAAGGGCGGGTGCAATGACCGAGGACCGCGAGTGGTTTGTCTGGCACGAGCACTACGACGATTGGCTCAAGGGAACGTAGGGCGCGTTCCGTGTCGCGGGTGTACGCTGCCACGACGTGATTCCACGCACGCCGATCGTGTCCTCCGACTGCGCCGGTTTGTTGGCGTTCCGGGACGTCCGTGCGGGGTATCAGCAGGGCGGGCGTGCCGGGCTGATCTTGGAGGACGTGTCGCTTGACCTAGACGCCAAGCAGACCGTCGCCGTGGTCGGCCAGCGCTGGGAGGGCAAGACGACGCTGCTGCGCCTGGCAGCCGGCATGGAACTCGCCGAACACGGCCAGGTGCTTTTCGAGGGCGCGGACTTCGCCACCCGTTCGCGGCGCAAGCGCGCGAAGCTACCCGGCCGCGAGATCGTGTGGCTGGACCGCACGGAGTCCGACCTGGGATTGACGACGCTCGACCCGCCCCGCTCTCGGCTCGGCCGTGCAGCCCGCGTTTAGTCCTGCATTCTTCTCAGCAAGCGCGACGGGAGCGACTTCGGGGTGCCCGGACTCGACCGCCCTCCGAAAGCCCTGCAACGGATTCGCAACGGAGTCCGCGTCCGCTGCAACGGATTCGCAACGGATATGCCGGCGAAAGCCCGCGAACATAGGCGAAACAGCCCACGCCGATCCCCGTGTTTTCGGGGGTTTTCGCCCGTGTTTGCTGACCTTCGCCGAACATGAACGTATCGGGGAGTAAGGTGCAGGTTGGCTTTCCTATGCGGTTTTCCGCCCTTCTGCGGTCTTTTTGCGGTCCCAAATCCCAAGCTGTCCGCCGGGGCTTATGCGTCATCGAGCAGCGCCTTGGTCCGGCGACAGGCACTGTCGGCGAGGCCGCTGGATTCAGGGCCGGTGATCGGAATGGGCACCTACGACAGAAAGCCCAAAGCGCGGGTGCTCACGGTACGGGCACGCGCCGATCGGGGGCGCGGACGACGAAGCGACGACCACAGCTGCGGTGTGTCAGAGCCACAGGCCGGGTCCGATCGGCGCCATCCTCGGGGAAACTGGGCTCACGCGCCAGGTCCAATCATGCGCCCCCGTGACGGCGGCGGCCAGCGCCAGTCCATGTACATGTCGAGCGTCGCATCGCTCAGCTCGAACAGCGTGTTGATGTGTTCGTGCCTGGCGGCGACCTCGGCGGCGCGGCCACCCTGCTGTTTCCAACCGTAATCGGGGGACATCGCATGCCTATCCGAGAGCTCGTGAGCGGTCAACACGACGATCCGCCCGTAGTGAGGCATTCCCTTCCCCCTGCTCGCGAGCTTCACGAGCGCCACACGCTCACGGGGCTCAAGCTCGGACCGCAGCGTCGCGAACACCATCGTCGCCTCGGGGAACTCGCGGAGGATCCGCTCCGCGCGGCGGAAGTCCTCCGGCTCGAAGTGGTTGAACGTCTTCGCCTCGCCAAAGACGAGCCTAGGTGGCTCGTCGTCGAGCTCGTACTGCAGCCAGACCCCGAAGTCGACCTCGAACAGCTCGCCGTTCCGATCGCCCTCGAGGCTCGTCGTCCAGGTCTGCCGGACCGACATGAAGCCGAAGAACAGGAAAAATCGGATCGCGAGCGCGACCGCGTAGGCGCCGTGCGCGTGATTCGGGGCGGCGAACGGACCGATCGGACGGTATCCCCAGTCAGTCGTCCGCGGGGGAGGCGAGGACGGGAACATGAACGTGCGCGAGCAGCGCCGGCAATCAAGCGAATCCTCGAGCTCCGCCGGCGTGTACCAGTTGCGCTGCGAGCACCACGGGCACACCGCGCAGACCACGGGTTGCACAACACCTTTATCGGCCAGGAAAGCGACGTGGTTGTTCATCTGCTCCCTGTGATTGCCGTACTGGCGTCCGAGCACCTGAAGGAGCTCAGGGAGCCTGATCACGCCCCCCGGACTCGCCGCGGCACCTCCGATCAGCTTCACCAGCTCCGGTGTGCCGACGTGGATCGCGACGTGCGGGCCGCCTAGCTTTCGAATCAGCTCCTCGGTCGTTTTGCCGGCGGCGGATACCTTCGCGTTGATGTCGCGCCGTCCGAGCCAGTCGATGAACAGCTCCGTACCCGTCGGGATCCGCCACCAGCACTGGCGGCGGTAAGAGCCAAAGCGGGCGACCAGACCCTCCGTCGTCGCGGTGACCGGGTCTCGAGGGCCAGCCGGTATCAGCAGGTCCGTGATATCCCTGAGATCCCGCGGGTAGACTTGCGCGAGGTCGCTACGGAAGGCGTTCTCGGTGACGGTCACCGCGCTTGCCCACGCGCTCGGGCGGTTCACGGTCGGGCTGCCGCGCAGCGGAGGCTCCGGTGTCACGAGAGTCAGGTGGCGGTTCTCGAGGATCATGTCGGCCTGCGATTCAGTTGCGGTCACCTCCACGCGCGGCAGTCTGCGCTCGGCCATCTCCGGCGAGTCCCAGAGGCGAATCAGACGTCCCGGGACCGGGGCCAACAGCCCGTCCTCGGCCGCGCGGTCCGTGAGGGCCTCGGTGGCAAGCTGAAGATCCTTCGAGGAGACAGACGGACCCGGGCTGACCGTCATCGGATAGGAACCGTCGCCCCCGACGTCGTAGCCCTCCCGAAGGGCCCGGTCCAAGCCGAGACGGAAGGAGGCCACGTACGGCAGCGGGACTGGGAAGATCATTAGCCCGTACGCGCGCATGCTCCACATGTGCAGGACATCGATCACCGACGCCGGGTCGAACACATAGTAGATCGCCCTGTAGTCAAGGACGCGTTTCATTTTCAGACCCCAGGTGGTGGCGGCCAGAGGCGTCGTCAAGATCGGCCGAAGCACCAGGTCAGCGAAGCTCCCCTCCCCCACGACCACCGGCGAAGCGTCGAACGTGTAGGAGTAACCGTCTTGAAGCCGGCCCTCCAGCAGCCCGAAATATGCGGCGGCCCAGAGAGCATCGGCGGGTGTCGCCGGGTCGCATCGGACAGCGTCCTCGGGGTGACGTTGAGTGAAGCGGTAGACCTCCTCATAGGCGGAGGCGTAGGCGCGCCACACGGTCGTTGCGGCGAGCCGCAAGCCGTGCTCGGCCCGGATGTCGGTCGTTGAGAGCACCAGCCCAGCGTCATAGCCCGTGTGGGAGGCGAGGCCCGGGGTCATCTCGACGAGCGCGTCCGGCTCGAACGCGTCAAGCCAGCCGTTCGTGAGATTCCCAGGCTTCTGGCACGCCCATTTGGGAGTCCGGCGGTAGACCGGAACGATCGGGCAGAGCGCGCCGCCCCAGATACGGCAGCACTCCTGGATCGCCTGCAATGCCTGGAGGCGGCTGTCGCGCTCGATCAGGAACGCGAGACGCAGCGGGCGAAGACGCTGCGTGACGGTGACTGTGCGGGTGTCGTTTTGATCCATGGCGGTAGGGAGGCTGACCGAGAGTTATTCCGTTTCGACCTTTCCCAAGGTTGCTGGGCACCCCAACCGAGTGGGCCCGCCCGTCAGCCTCGCACGATCAATGACGCGGACGTGATCTACTCGCGCGTGCTCGACGCGTCGGGTGCGGATGGACCCTACTGGCCGATGCGTGTTCTACAACGTGAGACACGCTTGATGGTCTGACTGGCTCGCCGAGGCGCTCTGAGTAGACGCCGCGAGCACAGCCTGACTTAGGCACCTCGAGATGGCAGCGTCCAAACAACAACCTCCTAGCTTGCCTGAGCGGATCTACGTGCACTTGCGGGCCGCCGGACATTGGCCGGACGTCGAAACGATCCAGCGAGAGATCGCCGGGGACGGCGGCAGCGAGGAAGTCCGCCAGGCCGTTATGAACTCGGCCGATCTGATGTTCATCGGCGATCAGGAAAGCACCCTCGGCCTGACGTTGCGCGGACTCGCGACCCTTCCAGAGGCTCAGCCGGTGCTCGAGGGCTACCTACTGGCTCTGCATCGGATGATCGAGCGCTTCTCGAACAAAGGAGAGCAGGCTCGTTACACCCGCGAGGATGTGCGCACCCTAGGCCTCGATAGCGAGACGGAAGCGATCCTCGCACTGATTCTCCGTCAGGACGGCTGGCCGTTTCGCAGCGGCAGTTCTGGCGAGGACTGGGACTTCGAGATCTCACCGTCTGTCCTGAAAGCGCGGGAGATCCACGACGTCCGCCGTATGCTCGCGCTCCGCCACGGAGAACCCGAGCCGGCACCCGAGCCCCCACCGCCCCCCAAGACACAACCGCTTCCGTCCCGCACAGAAGCCGAGCCCTCCGTGAGCTCGGATAATCCGATCAAGCGTGCTGAGGAAGATCTACTGAACCGCGGCAGCCTCGCGCAGGTGATCGCGAGTACCGCCTCAGCTCAGCCCGGCGCGCAAGGGCTCGTGATCGGCCTGACCGGCAGCTGGGGGAGTGGAAAGACCTCGCTCCTGAACCTAGCTGCTGAGAGAATCGAAGGCGAGGACAGCGGGATCATGCTGCGCTTTGACCCCTGGCTGTTTTCGAGTTCCGAGGAACTGGTGCTGCGCTTCCTGCGGGAGATTTATGCCCAGCTGCGACCACAGCGGCGTACCCGAAAGCTAGCCCAGACGATTGGCGATTACGCGCAGATCCTCGCCCCACTCGGGGCTGCCGCACTCCCATGGGCGTCCCCGGCCACACTCAGCGTTGCTGCTCTGGCTAGACGACTCAAAGACCGCGGCAGGACAGTTTCGACCGAAGCTCAGCGGGACGCCATTAAGTCCGAGCTCAACAAGCTCGAGCGCCGCCTAGTCGTTCTAATCGATGACCTCGACCGGCTCGCACCCGAGGAGATCCGGGACGTGGTGAGGCTCGTGAAGCTCGTCGGGGACTTCCCGAACACCAGCTACCTCCTTGCCTACGACGAGAGACGGGTGGCCGCCGCGCTCGGCACGGGGGATTCTCAGGCGGGCCGTGAGTTTCTTCAGAAGATCGTGCAGGTCAGCTTCGAAGTGCCCGAAACTACGCCCGAGACCCGCGGGCGGCTGCTCGGCGAGGCGATCGCCGCCGCCGCCGGAGACCTCTCTCGCTACCGGTTCGACCAGGACGCCTACACGAATCTGTTCGCCAGCGGACTCACAGGCCTATTCGCGACCGTTCGAGACATCCGCCGCTACACCAACTCCCTTCCCGGCGCTCTAGCGCTCGTTGGCCAGGAGGTCGAGCTGGCAGACCTGTTGGCAATCGAGGCGATCCGAAGCCGGCTACCCAAGAGCTTCGAGCTGATGCACGCGTTCAAAGACGTGCTCGTCAGCGCTCCCACCCCTGGGTTCGCGGCTCCTGCAGAGCAGGACGCACGAACTGCCGCGCAGCTGCGAGAGATCCTAGATGCCGCCGGCGAGCACGAGCCTACGATGCGGGAGGTGCTCATGCGGCTATTCCCGGCGGCCGGACGGCACTTCGGGGCCGCCGGCTACACAAGCGAGTGGTATCCCGTATGGCGGCGCGGGCTGCGCCTCGCGCATCCCGAAGTGCTCGCGATCTACTTCGCAAAGACGCTGCCGACCGGGCAGCTCTCGGCCGCGTTTGTAGATGACGTGTTCGAAGCGCTCGAGGAACGTGAGCGCCTACAGCAACGCCTGTCCGACCTCAATAGCGAGACATTCGAGGTGCTGCTCGAGCGTCTTGAGCACTACGAGGCCGAGTTTCCCACCACGGCGCCGCAGATCCCGGTCGCGGTGCTCTACGCACACCGCCATCGCCTGCGCGAGCACAAACACCACGTTTTCGACCCTGGTGCCGACCACAAGGTCAGCCGCGTAGTCCTTCGCCTTCTGCGTCGCCTTCCAGCCGAGCAGGCAGCGCATGCAACACGCGAAGCCTTGAAGGAGATAAGTGGGCTTTCAGACCGCGGGGAGCTCGTGCGCCTCGTCGGCTACCGCGATGACTCGGGGGCCAAGCTCGTCAGCGAAACCGACGCGCGCGAGTTCGAGCTGGCCCTCTTTGATGAGATCCTCGCCCGTGGAGCCCACGAACTAGCCGGCGAGCGCGACCTCGTGCGACTGCTGTGGTGGGTTTACACCGAGCGACCGGAGCAAACGTCCGCACGAGTGAGCGCGCATTCCGCCGACGACGACTTTCTTCTTGCGCTGCTTGCTGACGCGGCCAGCGAACATCTCGCGCAAGCCGCCGGGCAGGCTGCGGTTCAGCGCACGTTCAAGCTGAACCGGGAGACGCTTGCAACGTGGGTGCAGGTCGAGTATCTGAACAAACGTGTGAGCGAGCTCGTGACCCGAATAGATGCGGATACGCTCGACGAGCGCACTCGCTCCGCGCTGGAACAGGCGCTCGCACACACTCAGACGATCGGCGGCGTTGACGACGAAGTCAGCGGTTCTCCCTAGACCGATCAGGCAACACCAATTGCTCTTGTGAGCATCCGTGAGAGACCACTTCGATACCGGACTGGCTGTCGCTGTGGGCTCGTCTGCGGTGCCCCGGCCGATGGATGTGCGCCGAGGTGCAGGATCGACGACCTCTCACGCCGCAGAGATCGGCATCCAGAGCCAAAGCCGAAGCACCAGCCGCCTTAGGCTGGGCTGTCTCCGGGTGCTCCCGACAGTTGGGGGCTCGATAGGTCTTTGAGGTTTGGACGGGTTCCCCGGCCGGGGAACCCGTCCGTGCCTCGGCTCAGGCTGCCTCCTTC